>Ga0194056_10000486_pt1 | contig 21777 bp, 25 predicted proteins | sample SepL4413m_MetaG_FD_155458 | JGI IMG/M metagenome (GOLD analysis project Ga0194056, IMG submission 155458) | Anoxic zone freshwater microbial communities from boreal shield lake in IISD Experimental Lakes Area, Ontario, Canada - Sep2016-L442-13m | ecosystem: Environmental > Aquatic > Freshwater... | reverse complement strand
TTTTTAGTCTCCTTATTTAATGAATTATACAGTCTTAGGTTAAGACAGTGTGTTCATTATATTGGGAGCCTGACAGTATAAGGGCAACCATCAACCAATGATTACAAAAGACCTATTTCTAAAAGTAAAAGAACAGCTAAAGGCGCCAATAAAAACTAAATGGGGATCAAAAGAATTCCCATTCAAACAGTTTCTGAAATGTTACAGTTGTGGGGCAAGTATTGTAGGCGAAGAACATACTAGACACTATGCGAACGGACGTAACCCACAATTTATCTATTATCACTGCTCACGACAAGTTGATCGTAATTGTAAAGAGCCATATATATCCGAAAAAGGCATTGTCGAGGAATTATGTAACATGCGAAATGAATTAATCACGGATTTACGCGAAGTTGAGCCAGGTTTACGTGATGCAATTGATAAATTTACTAGGATGATTAGTGTTACAGATGAAAATTACGATAAAAAAGAAATGATCGGTGGATATATTAAATACGTGTTACATGAAGGTAGTTTATTTGAGAAAACGAGGTTGATTCGAAATATTAGCATAAATTTGATGCTTCACGATAAGAAACTAGTTAAACTCTAGAATAATGCTCATTAAGCCTAACCGCACGCAACCTTAGCTCATCATAAGTCATGATTTCTATATTATGTAGACTGTCATTCAAAAGACGAAGTGCTTCCTTTTCCTTTGGTTGCATTGTCGAGGATTTTCCAATTACAATCTTTATACGAGGTTTGAGAACATCAAGATTGTCCTCGTCTTTCAAAATAAGGCGGGCGTCCTCCATAACTTTGAGGTATTTTATAGATTGTCCTATAACTTTAGAAAGCTCCGCTGTAGGGTAGTAACTGTCATGGCTAGTATCGTGTTTAAATAATCCAAACTCGCATTTCTTTAGTTCAATGAGATCCGCATAGCCATCAAGGCTTTCGACTATAAAATCAGATTCTGAATGAATGCCTATCTTTTTAATATCCAAAAAGTTGAGATACTCAACGCCAAATACCCATGTATTCTCCTTGATCCATTTTTGAAGTTCGTATTCGAGTGATTCATCGGCTAGTAAGCGATCAAGCTCAATTGCAGCTTTCTTATTTTTAGCATGTTTCACGGCCGCATATAAGTTATTAACATCTTCTTTTTTCGCTTGCACTAGAAGTCCACGCTTTTCGCTCGTATCAAAAGAGGTTAATACCTTTTGCACAAATGCACGCTCATCTTCAGATATATTCAATACGGAATTAATTTCAACGTCAGCATTTTTGTATTTAGCTAAGTCGGGCTGTGCTTTAATAAATGCGAGCAACTTCTGCAGACTTTTTGGATTATCTGAAGTAAAACTCATCTTTGTGACCTTTGCATCGCTCCATTCTTGCTTCGGGGTTTTTGATAACTTTGTGAGAATCATATCAACGTGATGTGCCTGACCTGTCTTGGCATTAGGTATATACACAACCTGCACTGATATCTTTTGATAGCCAGTTTCATGGAGCACATCATCAGTCAGGTATTTAAAACCCTTACCCGACCTTATGCTGACTTCACTCACATCATCCATCTCTAGACATTATAGCAAATATACAGAATGGTTAATCATTCTAGACCCAACTTAAGACAGATTTCAATAGTTGATGGGATTCGAACCAAAAAACCGACCAAAAAGGTCGGTTTTTTACTTCCTGGCGATATACCCAACAGATTACGGATGCATATTACAACATCAGGTCTTGTTTGATACAATGCTTGGCTGGGATGGAGGGATTTGAACCCCCGAATGCTGGTACCAAAAACCAGTGCCTTACCACTTGGCGACATCCCAGTACAGATACGGATTATACACTAATTATATCGCTGACTCAAGTAACAGCTGGAAATATTTGATGACTATTATGCGGATTTTTTATGGATTAACCAGTATTTTAATGGTTTCATATGGTATAATAACTATAATTTTACAGAGTTCCTGGTGGGAGTGAGCGGTAAATGAACATTTAAAATTGATGTCGTTTGTTTTTATTTATGCATTTTTTCGTGGTACATTTTATTGGTTTTGATTGAGCTAATAAAATGTATCACGAGATTCGTGAGCAAAATAAATCAGAAAAGGGTGATTTGGTATGGGTATCGCAAAAAGACCAGGCTGTATTAATATTGAGAATGCATTATTAAAAAGGTTTCTATTAGTGTCGCCGACTGAGTGTTTGTGCAAAGTTGATGATGACGACGAAGATGACTTCCATCTTCATAAAAGAGGTAAGGGTGACATTAAGGGCGCTTTGGCTGAACTGGTTAAATTACCAGATTTGTATAGGTCGAGTGGCTCGCGCCACAAAGCGTCAATATTTTACCCATGTGATTCATCACTGTGTGAAGAGGTAGCTGATATGGCATTTGAGTATTGTGATTCTAGGTATTCAGCAAATCTTCGAAAATTTGAGGTTGGTACTGCGAGTTGTGTCGAGCAGTTCAAGCAAGCTTTGAACCTTTTCTGTGAAGAAGCACAGTTGAATGAAGTCGTCATTTTTGTAGTGGAAAGGCCGTTTTTCGTAGATTTTTTTACTTTTTTGTGCAGAAATCAATTTCACCGTAATATCCACGAAAAGGTGGCCGGACAATTTGATAAGACTTTTGCTCTGTCAGCAAAAGTGCTGCAAGATGGATTGATCGGGCCTACCAATTCATTCTGTTCGAGTTTTGCATTGGAGGGCCTAAAAAAGGCTCTGGCTGAAAACGACGTTAAATTTTAAATGAAGAAGCTGACCAGTGGTCAGCTTTTTTATTTGGATTTGTGCTAGTGCTATAATAAAAATATGAAGAATATATCTCTGAAAAGAATAATTGTTACTGGGGCGATATTTATGATAATCGCTGGTTCGTTATTGCATTTTACCTATGAATGGTCGGGGGGCAATCAATTAGTAGCATTATTTTCAGCCGCATCCGAAAGTGTTTGGGAACATAGCAAATTATTTCTGTTACCACTAGCTATTATGGCGGTCATTGAATATATCAAAGTCCGAGATTTGGCTCGGGTATTATGGACAGTATTGGTTCAGCTGGTTTTTATGGTCGGGTTTATCACAGTATTTTTCTACACTTATACTGGTGCGTTTGGATTCGAGAATGTGATTATCGATATCAGTTCATTTATAGTAGCGGTTGTGTTAGGGCAGATGGTTGCATTGCACATGTTGAAGTCTAAATCAAAGCCACTAGTAAACAAATATCTATCCGCAGCAGCATTGGTAGCGATATTTTTCATGTTCGCAGTATTTACGTTCAACCCACCGGCACTACCGATATTTACGCAGCACGACCCAGCAGTGCAGGCCAAGCAGTGATATAATTAGCATAAGTATGAAATACCAAAAATCTGAACAAAATTGGGTCAACGCGAACAGTCGCATTAATTTGAGTAAACAAGAAAATCGTCTAAGGGCGGCAGTGTTGGGTGCCAATGATGGTATCGTATCAATTGCCGGTTTGGTTATTGGTGTCGCCGAGGCAACTCAATCTAAAACGGCCATATTAACAGCCGGGCTGGCGGGTATAATAGCTGGCGCTATGTCGATGGCAGTAGGTGAATACGTATCAGTCAGTACTCAGCGTGATACCGAAGAATCAATGCTGAACAAAGAGCGCAAAGACCTGCTAGACCACCCTCAGGAAGAATTAGAAGATCTGGCTAACATCTATAAATCCGAAGGTCTCAGTACTGAAACAGCCAAAACAGTCGCTAGGGAGTTATCAGAAAAAGATGCATTAGGCGCCCATGCCGATGTTGATCTGCACATTGACATGAAGAATCTGACCAACCCATGGAGTTCTATGTTGGCTAGTGCTGGGTCGTTTGTGCTGGGTTCGTTGATACCGCTAATTGCTATTATGTTGCCGGTTGGTGATTTGACTACGCCTGTAACATTCGGTGCGGTTATTGTCGCCCTATTAATCGCTGGTATTATTAGTGCCCGAGCGAGTGGTGCGAATATATTCAAATCAACATTACGTGTAGTCATCGGCGGCATAATCGCCATGGTTGTGACGTATGTAATTGGTAATTTATTCAAAGTCGCTGGCGTTTAGAACTATTCAGTAATCGTTATTTTATCCATGCGGTCGATTAGAGCCCATTTGCTGTCAGGGTTTCTCAGGTAGACATCAATTCTATAATCGCCAGTCCCATGTATATAATTGCCACCATGTAGATAGTGTGTCGATGCGACTGTGTTTTCACCGGCAGCGTAGTCATTATTGGTGGTGGCATACGCACTAGATGTCATATTGTTGGCGTCACAGGCTTCCATTGTTGTACCATAGCCTGTAATGTACGAACCATCTGATTTTTCAATCCTAGAATACAGGCTGTTGGCATCGGTCTTGGCCTTGATGCCAGCATATGAGAAAGTGCGGACATTGTTTGCGGCGCTGGTTTCTGGTGAAGTTGATGCCATTGCGCCAGAGTAAATGGTAGATTTCCAACCGGCCGGCATTTGCGGTTTGTCATTGGCGGTGCTGGTGCACGGTACGATGGCAATTCCATTAGATTTCTGCGAACTAACGCTAGAATTTGACCCAAAAATCTTTATTATATTAAACGATACTAACACCGAGAAAACGACTGCTAATGTTAGGACAACCCATAACATAAATACCATTTTGAATATCACACGCACAAAGAATAGTACGAATACCAATATCCATACACCTAAAATTAACCAAAAACTCAGGCTAAATCCCAGTTTCCATAATGCCAGTATGATACATATTGCGACCGCGATAAAAAATATCGGCAGTTTAGAGTGATGCGTTTTGTCAACTTTAATATTTTCCATTTTTAACCCTCCGTTTATGATTTTATTATACTCTTTTTAGGAAAATAAATACTCCCTTCCAAAAAACGAAAGGTGACAAGTGTTGAAACGTCTCATTTTTTTGTTTGGTATGATTTTTTATAAAGTTTGGGCGTATAATGGTACTAGAAACAGTAATTTAAGGAGTAAATATAATGGTAGATGTAAAAAGACCACTTTATCGGTTACCTAAACAGGGTAAAATAGCAGGAGTTTGTGCCGGGTTAGCAGATTACTTTGATTTTGATGTGACACTGATGCGCGTAATATTCGTTGTCGGTGGTTTTATCACTGGCGGAGCAGCGATTTTGTTGTACATAATATTAGCAATTGTGTTGCCAGTGTCTAATTCAACGATTGGTTCTGCCAAGGCACATATTGTAGATGATGAAAAGATTGGTGAAAAATTCGAACGATTAGGTCGTGATTTGCAAGATAACGGTTCGGTTAATCGAATGCGCAATTACCTAGGTGCAGGGTTGGCACTGTTCGGTGTTTGGCTATTATTGTCACAATTATTCCCACAATGGGGCATATTCCGATGGGAATTTGTCTGGCCGGCAATTTTGATCGTTATCGGTATATTAATAGTCGTCAAAAGGAGTGGTAAATAATGGAAAATTCTAAAAACACAGTTAATTGCCCACGTTGTGATCGTGATAAAAACTGGGCTGTCGGGCGTATATTTTGGGGGCTATTGTTGGTTCTGGTTGGTGGGTTATTAATCGCCGATAATTTTGGATGGGTCAATGTCAATTGGTCTGATCTGTGGAGATTGTGGCCGTTGTTTATAATCTCAGCCGGTCTATCAGTATTATCAATTCGCGGTATTGTATGGAAGATATTTTCTGTGATATTCGCAGTTGCGGTGTTAGGCGTAATTGGGCATGTTGCGGTTAGCGGCACACCTTGGGCCAGTAGCTCAATCGAAGAACAGGTCAATATTGATCGAGATGGTATTCACATACTAATCAAAGATTAATTATATTTGGGCTGTATTATCTAATCCTAGAACTTGCCATTTGCCGTTGTTTTCTTGTAATTTAATCGTCATGTCATATTTGGCGTCGGTGCCTTGGATTTCATAAACGATTGTGGCTGTTGCAGGTACGCCGGTTTCGGCTGATATTTCACGGCTGGTAACGCTGGGTTTACCAGTTAAAATTGGTGAAATTTGGGCTACCATGGCGTTAAAACTGTCGGCGTCGGTGACTTGTTTCGTCGTATCGCTCATTAGGTTATAAGCTGCGACTGGTTTGTTGGTTTGGATATCATTAACAAACTCGTCACTGACCTTTAATGGGGCATCGGTTGTGGCCATAACAATTATAAATATAGCTATTATCAAGGCTACAAACGCACCTACTACTATGCCGACTATTTTGCCGATACCTGTTTTTTTGGGTGTTTCTGTTATTTTAGATTGGATGTTGTTGTTTTCTAGATCTTTGTCTTCGTCCATAAAACTCTCCCTTATCCGCCCGGTTTTTTGCCAAACGGGTTTATATTGGTATCTTAGGTATACCACCAGGGGGATTTATTTGCAAGGATTTAAGATTAGACGAATTGGATGACCATCTCGGCGATGATGATCAGGGCGATTGATAACCAGATGAATAGGTCTGATCCGTCGGCGATGGTTTTGTCTATGAATTTGCGCGCAGATTTGCTGATAGGTAATTCGCTGTGGTTCAAACGTAACCAGGCAAAACTAATTGCTAAAACGGCTGAATAGCAGAATAGACAGAATATGCATAGGCTACCGATTACAAAAATTCCTTGCCATAGATACCAGAAACCGAAACCAACAAAGAATAATGTCATGGCTTGAGCAACTAGACGCAAGTTTTTGGCAACTGTGCCACCGGTCAAACCTACAATACCGATTGTCATCATGATCACAAAGAATATGATGCACATTAACGCGTTGGGGAATCCAAATACTGAACTTTGCCAGACATTTAAAACGTTCGAACAACTGAATATAGAGTTAATGTCACAGATTAGTGGTGCAGTTGGAGCCTTTAGTATTGCTATTTTTTCTAGCATTTGCCAGAAACTGGCTGCAAAGCCGACGATGCCGGCTAGGGTTATAATTGCGTATAATGGTTTTATCTTGTCGTGTTTTTGAAATAGTTTAATCATGTATCTATTATAGCAAACAAAATTAATGGTTATGTTATTATAAAAATATGAGTAAACAAATCACTATGAAGGGCCTACGCAAGTTCAACCTGTTTATGGGTGGACTACATTTAGTACAGGGCATATTGGTATTAATTTTAAGTAAAGCTTACGAGATACAAATCAGTGGGGCATTTTTAAAATTTAATGAGGCGACATTCCGTCTGGAGCCACAGACAAAAGAATTGTTTGGGTTATCGTTGCCGATGTTGATAGCGGTATTTTTCTTTCTATCAGCTACGGCACATTTCATCATCGCCACTGTATATAACAAAAAATACAATTCAGATCTAGAAAAAGGCATCAACAAAGCTCGTTGGATAGAATATTCAATATCTGCCAGCATCATGATGGTATCAATTGCGTTGCTAGTCGGCGTCAGCGATATTATGAGTTTGGTAATGATATTTGCACTGACTTCTGTCATGAACCTGATGGGGTTGGTAATGGAAATCCACAACCAGACTACTAAAAAGACCAGTTGGATTAGCTATATTATTGGCTGTCTAGCCGGGGCAGTGCCTTGGGTAGTCATCGCGTTTTATTTCTGGATGAGCGCCGACAACGGCAAGGCCGCACCGACATTCGTTTATTGGATATTCGTTTCGATATTCGTGTTTTTCAACTGTTTTGCATTCAATATGGTGCTGCAATATAAAAAGATTGGTAATTGGAAGAATTACCTGTACGGTGAATTGGCATATATAGTACTGAGCCTAGTTGCTAAATCGTTATTGGCATGGCAAGTATTCGCTGGTACATTACGTCCATAATTAAATGACCATAAATTAATGAGGCCCCCACCAGGGGGTCTTATTAATTGCACTAGTTTTGCCGCGGTTGCAATAAAAGAGTATAATAGTATTAGTAAACGGAGGTATCCCACCATGGCAAAGATTATAAACCCTAGCACAGATTCAAAGGCTACAGCTGTATACTATTCAGTTTGGCGGGTTGCACTAGTTGGAGCAGTACTAGGTGCGATTTTGTGGGGGTTGACTATTTTATCCCGTAATTTCCTATCGTTGTCGTCAGCAGGCGATATAGCTACTATTTTAGCTGCTGCTATTGGTGTGGCCGCTATGATCTACCTGCGCATGACCCAGCCATTTATAACGGCTGTTGCTGCCGGTGTAGCATTATGGGGTATTGCGGTTTGGTCCGATGGTTTGGGTTGGGCCGAAGTAGTAGCTTGGAACGTGGCGTTATATTGTTTGGCCTATGTATTGTTTTCTTGGGTAGCTCGTTACGCCAGGGCTGTACCGGTATTGATCGCAATTTCTGCCATTGTCATCATGGTACGTGTCGCTGTCAGCTTATAGTGTTATAATAGTGCTTATGGAACAGTTTATTTTGATAGTTGTTTTGATCGTCGGATTTGGGGCGATTTTGTACCTGTTGAATCAACGGCTAAAGGAATTAAAAAGTTCTAGCGCAGTTGAGTTATTAAAAACAGATGTAACCGAATTATCTCGTAATATGGGGAATTTGCAACAAACTGTCGGTGAAAAATTAGATAACAATAATTCCTCAATGCAGGCTTCTATGCAGAAGCAATTATCCGAAAGCGCCAAATTAGTAACCGATGTGACACAGCGCCTAGCAAAATTGGACGAAACAAACAAACGAGTGATTGATGTTGCAGATGAATTAAAAACTTTGCAAAATGTATTACAAAATCCCAAACAGCGCGGAGTATTCGGTGAATATTACCTAGAATCGGTGCTGGATAATATACTGCCGTCAAAGAACTACCAGATGCAATATAAATTCCGCGACGGCGAGATTGTTGATGCGGTGGTGTTCCTAGACAAAGGTCAGATATTGCCGATTGACAGCAAATTTAGTCTGGAAAATTATAATCGCATGGTTGGTGAATCCAATAAGCCCGAACGTGAGAAATTGCTGGCAAAGGTCCGCACAGATCTAAAAAACCGAATTGATGAGACCAGTAAATATATCCGACCGTCTGAGAAAACAATGGATTTTGCATTTATGTTCATCCCTAGCGAATCGCTGTATTACGATCTATTGATAGGTGATGTTGGTACAGGTTCTAGTGCGCGTGATTTGATTGAATACGCGTTCCGCGATAAACGCGTGATTATTGTCAGCCCAACTAGTTTTATGGCGTACCTACAGACAGTATTGCAGGGTTTACGTAGTTTGCAGATCGAAGAACAAGCCAAAGATATTCAAATCCGTGTCGGGCAATTGGGTAAACACATCGGTAAATTTGATGAGTTTATGGGTAAACTAGGCAAATCATTGGGTCAAACTGTCGGACATTATAATGACGCTCACAAAGAACTAGGCAAAGTTGACAAAGACGTAATTAAAATTGCCGGCACTGATGCAGGCGTTGATCCGCTACTACTGGACAAACCTAGAAACGACGAATAATAAAATACCCCGCTGTGATGGCGGGGTATTTATTTGTTAGTTTTAACTATTTACAAGTACATTTACCATCAGCACAGTCGCAAGTGTCTGATGCTAATAGGTCGTTCAATGCGAATCCAGCGATACCACCAACGATTGGTGCAACGATGTAGATTGCGATTGGCCATACATTCCAACTGATAGCATTAGCAGCGAATGCTGTTGCTGGGTTTAGGAATGTTAGAGTTGCGTTTGATTCGGTCAAGAACATTGCTGCAACTGAACCGGCGATAATTAATGCAATCAAAGTTGCGAATCCGTAAGTGATTGCGTATACAGGTTTTGCGGCTTTCATTGCTTTGGCTACGCCTAGGGCAACGATGAATGCACCTAGTAATTCGGCGAACAATATGTATATCTCTTTGTCGGCTGTTAGTGACGCACCGTGGAACATTGTAGGAGCTGAGCTGTAGATGTCGGCAGCTGTTGTTTTTGTTCCTTCTAGGAATGCGCTCATTGTCAAGAATGCTGCACTAGCACCAATTGCTTGGGCGACTAGGAAGCCAATTGCACATATTGAACACATTTTGCGGGTGACCCAAGCACCGATTGTTATAATTGGGTTGAAATGTGCACTAGATGCACCAGCGATAATCAATGCGATACCAATTATGGCAAAAGCTACGAATAGCGGTTGGCCTTGGACTGCAAAGATTGATGCTACTAATAAAAATGTACCGATGAACTCAGCTACTAATGAGCCGATTGATGGTTTTTTAGCTGCTTTCCAGCTTTTTTGAGTACTTGCGATCATTGACTCAAATGTCATCTTTTTTACTGTTGCTTTTTTAGCCACGGTTGGCTTTTTGACAGTCGTTTTTTTGACAGTCTTGGTTGGCTTTTTGGTTGCCATGGTTGATTCCCCTCCTTATAGTGAAATATGTTTTTAGTATAACATATTATTTTAAAAATAAACGCAAGTGCTATAAGTGATATAATGTTTGCATGGCATTATTTATTAAACAAGACATAGACGAACGAACCGAATATCAGATTGGTATAGCGGCTGAACTAAATCGTCGTGCGCGCGAAAACTCAAAACTACAAGATGAAGTTGATGGCGTTAGTGATTCTCAATATATCAAAGATACAAAGAACACGACTAGTCTGGCGTGGGTTTGGATTATCATATTGTTTTTAGTCGTTGGCGTATCGATATGGTTAATCGTTAATAGTATGGCACGCTAGTATCTTTTTGAGGTATAATAGTTATCAGTTATGCATAGTATTAAATTGGTAAAACAAAAACTTTTGGTGCAGATCGAAGTCGATCCTAATCCTCGTGAAGTTTTAAAATCTGTTGAATTAAAAAAATTATATAGTGAGATTGCTAATCTGCCACCTAAACAGCGTGGCCCATATGGCAAATCTATTAATGAATTAAAACTATCATTAGAGTCTGCAGTTGCCGAACGTGAGGCCGCAATGGAAGATATGTCTGTGGAGCCGATTGATGTGACCGCACCGTTTGATGTTAATTCTAGTTTGTCTGATTTATTGCCGACCGAGAATGGCTCTCAGCATCCGCTAACTAGGGAATTGGAAAACGTCATAGATATTTTTACACGCATGGGCTTTGATGCAATTGAATCTCGTCAAATTGATGATGACGAACATATGTTTAGTATGTTGAATTTCCCCGAGAATCATCCAGCTCGTGATGGTTTTGATACTTTCCGTACCGAAGAAGGATTTATTCCGCCAGCACATACATCAACTATGCAGAATCGTATATTACGAGCCGGCAAAGCACGATTGGAATCGGGTGGTAATATCGCGGCAGTTAGCTGTGGGCGAGTATTCCGTAACGAAGATATTGATGCGACTCATGAACATACATTCCATCAATATGAAGGCGTTTTTGTTAGCGACAGCGCAACATTAGGTCAAATGCTCGGTACATTACGTAGTTTTTTTGAAACTTATTATGGCCAGAAATTAAAAATCAAAACCCAGCCAGCTTATTTTCCATTTGTTGAACCGGGTCTAGAATTTGCAATTGAACGTCCAGCGGCGTTGGGTGGCAAGGACGGTCAATGGTTGGAAATGTTAGGTTGTGGGATGATTCATCCAAATGTCCTGCGTGCTGCCGATATTGACCCAGAAAAATATAGAGGTTTTGCATGGGGCGGCGGAATTGAGCGATTGGTCATGTTAAAATATGGTATCGAAGACATACGTCATTTTGAGTCAGGTAAACTAGCATTTTTGAGGAAGTTCGCATGATTATATCGTTAAATTGGTTAAAGAAATTTACTGACATTGATATGCCAGTCGATAAATTAGTGGAATTGATTGGTGCACGATTAGTTGAAGTTGAATCAGTCACAGACCTAAGTAAGAAATATGAAGGCGTCCGCATTGTTAATGTTATCAATGCAAAACCGTTGGAAGGCTCAGATCATCTCAGCTTGGTCAAAATTGATGATGGTGGCAAAGCCGATGGGTTAGATCGAGACGATGATGGCTATGTTCAGGTTGTTTGTGGTGCGCCAAATATCGCGACTGGCCAAAATGTCGTTTGGTTGCCACCAAAGTCTATCGTGCCATCAACATTTGGTACTGCTGAGCCTTTCACATTAGATACCCGTAATCTACGTGGAGTTACCAGCAACGGTATGATTGCTAGCGCCAAAGAATTAGACTTGTTTGACGAACATACTGGCATATTGGTTATAAACGAAGAAGTTGCGCCAGGCACCGAGTTTGCAAAACAATATGAGCTAGATGATTGTTTGTTGGACATTGAGAACAAATCATTAACTCATCGTCCTGATTGTTTTGGTATTATTGGTTTTGCTCGCGAGGTTGCCGCAATCACTGGCAAAAAATTTACCAGTCCTGATTGGGTGTTGAACCTGGCGCCACATTTTGGTGAAGCTAATGGTTCAATTAGTGTCCAGATTGATGATCCAGAATTATCCGATAGGTATCAAGCTATTGTCATGAGCGAAGGTGATAGTAAAAAACAATCACCAATGATGATTCAGACTTATCTAGCACGTGTTGGTGTTAGGCCAATTAGTGCGATTGTTGATGTTACAAATTACCTGATGATGTTAACTGGCCAACCTTTGCATGCTTTTGACTTTGATAAAGTTAAGGCGATTTCTGGGGATGGTATCCAGATTCATGTTCGTGCGGGCCGTGACGGCGAAAAGCTGGCTCTGCTAGACGGCCGTGAAATTAAATTAACAGTTGATGACATCGTGATTGCGGCTGGTGACAGCGCTATCGCATTGGCTGGTGCTATGGGCGGTAGTGCGACCGAAATTGACGAGAATACCAAATCAATTATCATTGAAAGCGCCACATTTAACCTATACAAATTGCGTTCAACTCAAATGCGACACGGTATTTTTAGTGAGGCTATTACTAGGTTTACCAAAGGCCAACCAGCGCAGTTGACGGCTCCGGTCCTAGGTGAGGCTGTCAGATTAGTTAGTGATTGGGCTGGCATGCAAATCACAACAACTGCGGCGGATGCATACCCAGGCAAAAAGGAAGCTATCGCTATATCGGCACCGCTATCGCTGGTTAACGATATTTTGGGGTTAGACATCAGTATTGCTGATGTCACTGATTTAATTGGTCGTGCCGAATTTAGCGTCAGCGTTACAGACCAATCAATCATGGATGTGACAGTGCCTTATTGGCGTGGCGATATTCATATTGTTGAAGATATTGCCGAAGAGGTAGGTCGTCTGGGTGGTTTTGATGGTATTCAACCGACACTGCCAACACGTGAATTTACGGCTGTGGCAGTAGATGAATTTGATGCTTTCCGAACTGATATTCGCAAAAGTCTGGTGCGTGCAGGTGCGAATGAAGTTTTGAATTATAGCTTCGTCCATGGAGATATGTTAGCAAAGGCCGGCTTAGATCCAAAAGATTCTTATAAAATCGTGAATTCTATCAGCCCTGACCTGCAATATTACCGCCAAAGTTTGACTCCTAATTTATTGGGTCTGATTCATCCGAATATCAAACAAGGTTTTGATAAATTTGCATTGTTTGAAATCGGTAAATGCCATCGTAAATCTGATGGCATTAACGGCGAAGGCGTGCCAGTAGAAATAGATAGGTTGTCATTTGTTGGTGCTAGTAAAACTAATGTTTCGGGTGCGGCTTATTACCGAGCAAAGCGATTTTTGGAATACCTATGTGGGTCATTTAATTTAGAACTAGATTATAAAAAACTAGAAGGTATTGATGATTCAATAGCGCTACCATTTGAACCTCGCCGCAGTGCGTTAGTTGTTGATGGTGAAGGCAATATGATCGGTATTGTTGGTGAGTATAAAAAATCAGTTGCCAAAGGTTTCAAATTGCCAGAATATGTAGCCGGGTTTGAGATTGATACGCGGGCATTATTTGCAGCTGCAAAAAAAGTCGGTAAAACCTATGTTCCTGCTAGTCGTTTCCCTGCAACAGAACGTGATATTTGTTTCAAGGTTGGGGGCGTAGCGCAGGCTAGCCAGATAATCAATTCTGTCCGAGAAGGTTTGTCAAAAACAGAACTAACAACATCAGTGCAGATAATAGATATATATCAACCAGGCAGTGGTGGTATCAAGAACATCACGGTCAGAATTGGTATGGTTTCAAATGACCATACGTTGACTGGCGACGAAGTTAGTGTGGTTATAAAAACTGTTGTAGATTCAGTTGTTGCCCAGACTAAAGCCACGGTAGTTTGATATAATAAATACATAATAATTTGAGAGGGATAGGTTTTTATGGCGACACCAAAATCGCAAAGGATAGGCATTTGGATAATTGCAATTGTATTGACAGTAGGAACATTAGGCTCATTCTTGGTTATGGGGCTGAGTGTAAATAATCAAAAAATTGATCAAGCAGCACAGCAAAAACTGTATGACGAATACCTAGCGCAACAAACTCAGGATTCGCAAACTAGTGCAGCTAGTTCGGAAGGCTTCGGTGGACATACTTCTAGAAAATTTGGCCCATCAGTAGATAAATTAAGTGTGGAAATTATCAAACCAGGTGACGGCGCAGTCATTGCAGCAACGGATTCTATTAATGCCAGTTATTTTGGCTGGTTGATAGATGGTTCTATATTTGACAGCAGTAAAAAAGTCGGTGCTGATGATGCGCCTATTACTATTTCATTAGATGGTGTTATTACAGGTTGGACAGAAGGTTTGACGGGTGTCAAAGTCGGTAGTGTGGTTAGATTAACTATTCCGGCTAACAAGGGATATGGGGCGCAGGGTTCCGGGGCAATACCAGCAGATGCACCACTAGAATTCATCGTTGAAATTCATAGTATTGATAATTCTCAGGCGGCGTAATATGACTAAAGTTTATGATGTAGTAATGATTGGTGCCGGTCCTAGCGCGTTGACAGCGGCTATTTACACAACTCGCGAAGACCTAGACACAGTGTTGTATGAAAAAGCAGTTGTCGGTGGTATGGCTGCAATTACTGATCGCGTTGATAACTACCCAGGTTTCCCTGATGGTGTTGAAGGCATGGTATTGACCGAACAGATGCGCAAACAGGCCGAAAATTTTGGTGCCAAAATTGAAATGGGTGATGTCAGCGCACTGCGCCATGAAAATGGAATTAATGTCGTCACAGTTGGTGGTGATGAGATATCTGCAAAAACAGTATTGATTGCAACCGGCAGTGATTATAACAAAATCGGTGCACCAGGCGAGGCTGAATTCTACGGCCGAGGTGTCCATTATTGTGCAACTTGTGACGGGGCATTTTACCGTGGTAAAAAAATAATTGTAGTTGGTGGCGGTAATTCGGCCGTCCAAGAAGCGATATTCCTAACCAGGTTTTCTAGCCATATTGACTTGTTGGTGCGCAGTACTGTCAAAGCCAGTGATGTATTGCAAAAAGAATTACAGAAAATGGTAGATGAAAGCAAGATTACAGTTCATATTGGTACAACAACTGATGAAATCGTAGCAACTGATGGCCGTGTGTCCTCAGTCCGTGTCACCACAGATGGTAAATCTCGGGTTATTGAAACTGACGGCGTATTCGTATTTGCCGGTCTACGACCAAATACTGGTTTTTTGGATGGCAGTGGCGTGGAATTAGATGATGACAAATTCATCAAAACTGATTGTCACCTGCAAACAAATCTACCAGGCGTATTCGCCAGTGGTGATGTTCGTAGTGGCGCAACAATGCAAGTCGCCAGCGCGGTCGGCGAAGGCGCAACCGCAGCATTAGGCATCCGCGAATATCTAGGCAGTTTATAGGTGTTAATTTTGTTTGACCTATGTTATTATTAGTATTCATTTATATATTAATTAACATTTAAAAACAAAAGGAGACATTAATGGCAGATTTTAACCAGATTATAACACCTGGCGATGTAGCAGGCGGCTTTGTTAATGTTGTCGTTGAGATACCAGCAGGCAGCAAGAATAAAATTGAATGGAACCGCGAAAAAGCAGTCATGCAATTAAACCGCGTAGAACCGGCAATATTTGCAAAACCAACTAATTACGGGTTTATTCCACAGACATTAGACGAAGACGGCGACGAATTGGACGCCCTAATTATCACGGACGAGCCATTGCCAACCGGTGTCGTTGTGTGTGCCAAGATTATCGGCGTCATGAAATTTGAAGACGATGGTGAAGTTGACGACAAGATAGTCGTGGTACCTGACGACAGCATAGGTATGGACGGCGAGATTAATACGTTGGAATGTATTTCCAACCAGAAAATTGAACAAATCGCACATCATTTCAACAATTACAAAAACTTGCAAAAACCTGGATCAACATTGGTCAAAGGTTGGGCTGGCAAAGAAGACGCCCAAGATGTCATCTATCGGTCAATTGAGCGCTGGAACCATAAAAAAGATTAATTTTTCTTGTTATTCTTCTTGCTGAATATATTGCCGGCTCGGGAGATGGTTTCTAGTAAATTAGCTTGTCGCAGGTAACTGCGTAATTTGTTATGGGCATGAGTAGTTGTTACCATATCTTTCCAGTCGGCTTTTGGGTGGGATGAAGTGCGGGTCATAACTTCTACAACATCACCATTCTGCAGTGGTTTGTCAAAACTGTGGATTTTGTTATTAACGCGAAAGCCATAGGCATGGTTAGCAATGTCACTGTGCACCAGGTATGCAAAATCCAGCGGTAGGGCACCTTCGGGTAGGTTGTAAATGTCGCCTTTGGGCGAATAAACAAATATGCGGTTTTTGAACAGATCAACATTTAGTTGGTCTTTGGATATTTCTTCACCGTCTTTTAATTTTGTGGCGATTTCTTGTAGGCGATTAATCCATTGCAGTCTAGTTGGCAGTTTGGTTGTTTCTTGGCGTTTTGCATAACCGTTAGAATCTTTCTGGTCGTGGTAATGGAAACTGGCCGCTAGTCCGCGTTCGGCATATTCATGCATTTCGTGCGTGCGGATTTGGAATTCGACGATTTGTTCAGCGGGAGTTAGGACTGTGGTGTGTAGTGATTGATAGCCGTTCGGTTTCGGTGTAGCGATGTAATCTTTGATTCGGTTAATCATTGGCGTGTACAGGCTATGGATTATTCCTAATACTAGGTAACATTCTTCTTTTTTGTCGACTAGAATTCTTAGTGCCATCAAATCGTAGATGTCGTCAATATTACCGTTTACTTTGTCCAGTTTTTTATACAAGCTGTAGATACTTTTGACGCGTCCATTTATTTCAAATTTGATGCTTTGTTGTTTTAGGGCTGCTATTACTTCTTCGCGGATTTTGCCTAATTTACGCGTACTGCGTCCTAGGCGCTTTCTCATTAATCCTTGGGTTTTTTTGAATTCTGCTGGGTCTAGGAAATTAAAAGCTAATTCTTCAACCTGCATTCGGACTCGCCCCATGCCTAGGCGGTCGGCGATTGGGCCAAAGACTTCCAGGGATTCGCGGGCGATTTTGGTCTGTTTTTCTAGTGACAAGAATTGCAATGTTGATAAGTTATGTAATCGGTCAGCCAGTTTGATGATAATTACACGGATGTCTTGACCAACGGCGATTAGTAGTTTTGATAGGTTGTCTTTGGTTTGGTCGGAATAATTGGCCAGGTCTTGCATGCCGGCGCGAGCTTTGGATACTTTGGTTACACCATCAACTAGGAATGCAACATCGTGCCCGAACAGTTCTTCAATCTGGGCTAATGTGGCACCGGTGTCTTCAACAGTATCGTGTAATAACCCTGCAATAACGCTGTCTATGTCCATGCCCCAATCGATTAACGTTTCGGCGACGGCGATGGGGTGGGTTATGTATTGGTCGCCACTCTTTCTTTTCTGGCCTTCGTGACATTTTGTGGCAAAATCAATAGCACTCGTCAAAGCAGTAATCTGCTTGCCGTCATAATGAGGTTTGGCGTGTGTTATTAACTCCATCTTTCCCATAAATTAATTATACGTTATATCGGCTGTGTTTACTTGATAATTGCCCTCATAAAGCTTATACTTTAAAGTATGAAAATATATATTGGTAGCGATCATCAAGGGTTTCATTTAAAAGAAAAAGTTTTTGCTTATCTAGCAAAACGTAGCTATGATGTTGAAGATGTTGGTGGCCAAGTGTTAGACCCAAATGACGATTTCCCAGAATTTGCCCAGATGGCTGCTTTGCAGGTTATTGGCAGTACTGATAAAGACCCACGAGCTATATTGTTATGTGGTGGCGGTCAAGGTATGGCGATTGCGGCCAATCGTTTCCGTGGTATTCGGGCCAGTGTAATTTGGGATGCATTTGAAGCCAAAATGACCAGAAACGACAATGATAGCAATGTCCTATGTCTGCCATCTAGGATATTAGAAGATAACGACGAGGCTTGGCAGGGCATAATTGAAACTTGGCTGAACACTCCTTTTGCTGCTGCTGCCCGTTACAAACGTCGTAATGAACAGATTGACGAGGTCTAGATGAGTATAATCGCACCCAGTATAACTGTCGAAACAGCTGATCAGTACAAAGAAGCAATTGACAAATTCAAACCTTTTGCTCAACGTGTACATATTGATATCAGCGACGGAGAATTCGCTCCGGTTGCATTGTTTGAATTAGAAAAACTTTGGTGGCCACGAGAATGGATTGTTGATATTCATGCCATGGTGTCCAAACCGATGGATTATGTTGATCGATTGATTGCGCTAAAACCGCATCTGATTACTTTCCATGTTGAGACTGGTATTGACCTGGTGCCAATCATGGACAAGATTAGGCGAGCAGGAATCAAAACCGGTATCGCATTACTAAAACCAACTGTTCCATCAACAGTCGTCGGTGCCATCAATGCATCTGATCACGTGTTGGTATTTTCAGGTGACCTGGGTCATTATGGTGGCACGGCCAGCTTAATGCAACTAGAAAAAGTTAGATTGATTAAAGCTATAAATCCAAATGTTGAAATCGGTTGGGATGGTGGCGTGGCGATTGATAACGCCTTTACGTTGACACAAGGTGGTGTGAATGTGCTAAATACAGGTGGGGCTTTGAATAAAGCTACTGATCCTGGTAGTGTCTATATCGAATTAACGAAAGAGATAAACAAACAAGGAGTGATTTAGTCGGGTGGGCGTAAAACTAACAGTACCTCAATTGCAACACAAAGCGAATATCCTGCGAGAGGATATTGTTAAGATGTTAGAAAATGCTGGTAGTGGTCATACGGCTGGGTCTTTGGGGTTGGCTGATATTGTGGCGGCTCTGTATTTCAATATCATGAATATCAACCCCGATAAGCCTGATTGGGCTGATCGAGATATTTTCATGCTCAGTAATGGTCACACTGTTCCGGTGCAATATGCTGCTATGGCCGAAGCCGGGTTCTTCCCAAAAACAGAATTAACGACATTGCGCAAATTAGGCAGTCGCTTGCAGGGTCATCCTGAGCGATCAAAATTACCAGGACTAGAAAACACTAGTGGTCCATTAGGTAGTGGTTTATCACAAGCATCCGGGATGGCATATTCTTTCCAATATCTAGACGATGCAAAACATAGATTCGTCTACGTGATAATGGGTGATGGTGAACTGGACGAAGGCAATAATTGGGAAGCAGCGATGTTCGCTGGAAAATATAAATTATCTCAATTGGTAGCGATTGTTGATCGTAATAATATCCAAATCGACGGCAACACCGAAGACGTTATGCCGCTAGAAGATCTGCGTGGCAAATGGGAATCATTTGGTTGGCATGTGATTGAAATTGACGGCCATAATATGGAAAGTATCATTGATGCTGCCAGCATGGCGCGAGCAATCACAAACCGTCCTAGCGTTATCATTGCGCACACTATTCCAGGCAAGGGTGTAGATTTTATGGAATATGATTATAAATGGCACGGTGTAGCACCTAATAGTGAGCAGGCACGAGAAGCATTGAAAAAACTACATACATTAGATGGCAAGATTAATACCGGAGATAATTCACGATGAGCCATTACCCATTAAACCCAAACTTATTTGACGAGGATGTGTTGCAAGAGCCAACTAGATTAGGATTTGGCCGAGGATTAAAGGCTGTTGGTGAGGAAAATAAAGCTATAGTGGCATTATGTGCTGATTTGACCGAAAGTACACAGACTCATTTGTTCGCCGAGGCGTTTCCAGACAGATTTATCCAAGTCGGCATCGCCGAACAAAACTTAGTCGCCGTTGCTAGTGGGCTGGCAGCTGTTGGCAAGATATCATTTGCCGTTGCTTATGCTGCATTTAGCCCAGGACGGAATTGGGAGCAGATTAAAACGACGATTGCGTTAAATGATCAGCCAGTCAAATTAGTATCTTCACATGCTGGCGTTAGTGTTGGTCCGGATGGAGCAACTCACCAGATGTTAGAAGATATTGCAATGATGCGCGTGATGCCAAATATGGTTGTTGTCGTTCCTGGTGACAGCATTGAAGCCGAGAAAGCTACCCGGGCAATCGCTGATAATGGCAAGCCTAGTTATCTACGCCTGGCCCGCCCAAAAACACCAGTATTTAGTACCGCAGATTCACCATTCAAGATCGGCTCGGCCTATGTATTACGTGAAGGTAGCGATGTTAGCCTGTGTGGAACAGGTATCATGACATATCAATTATTAGTTGCGGCTAAGATTTTAGAAGAAAAAGGTATTAGTGCCGAAGTTGTGCATGTGCCAACGATTAAACCATTGGATAACGATACGATTCTGGCCAGTGCGCGAAAAACTGGACGGATTGTTTCGGCCGAAGAAGCCCAGATCAATGGTGGGCTAGGTGGGGCAATTGCTGAGATTTTGAGCGAGAATTTACCAACACCATTACTGCGGATTGGTATGGAAGACCGCTATGGAGAAAGTGGTGAACCTATGGAATTGTTAGAACATTTTGGTTTGACGGCTAAACATATGGCTAAAAAGATTGAAGATTTCGTTCATCAAAAATCGCAATATCATAGGGAGTATTAAGGAGGAATATGGGATTAACTATAGGTCAAATTAGAGATAATGTTGTCAGAGCACGTCATCTGATGCAACGTAGCAAAAACCAGCATTTTGCTGTAGGTTCATTTAATATAGATAATCAAGAAACATTGATTGCAATTGCCCGTGCAGCACAGAAATTAAATGCGCCAGTTATGGTGGAACTGAGCAAAAACGAAGTTAATTCAATGGGCCTACAAAATGTCCGCGACATGGTTGATAATTACAAATCTGAATACGGAATCGAGATGTATATTAACCTAGATCACAGCCCAACAGTTGAAGATTGTAAACGTGCCATAGATGTTGGCTACGAATTCATTCATATAGATATATCTCAAGGAAACCATGATGCAACTGACGAGGAAATTATTGAAAGAACTCGCGAAGTCGTAGAATATGCCAAATTTACAGGTGCAGTCGTTGAGGCCGAACCACATTATTTTGGTGGTAGTTCAGATGTATTTACTGAGAAAATTGATTATGAAGAAGTTAAGAAAACATTTAGTACGCCCGAAGGTTCAAAAAAGTTCTGTGAAGCTACGGGTATAGATACATTTGCTGCAGCAGTCGGTAATCTACATGGCAAATACCCAGTACCCAAGGTTTTGGACCTGGAATTATTACAAAAAATCCGTGATGCGGTTGATTCGCGCGTGATGATTAGCTTGCACGGCGGTAGCGATACTCCATTGCATTATTTTAAAGAAGCGGCCAAAATCGGCGTTGCCAAAATCAACATCAACAGTGACCTGCGTTACACATTCCGTACGACGCTAGACAAGGTATTAAAAGAAAATCCTAATGAATACGCGGTGGTAAAATTAATGCCACAGGTTTATGACTGTCTC
>Ga0194056_10000485_pt1 | contig 21781 bp, 23 predicted proteins | sample SepL4413m_MetaG_FD_155458 | JGI IMG/M metagenome (GOLD analysis project Ga0194056, IMG submission 155458) | Anoxic zone freshwater microbial communities from boreal shield lake in IISD Experimental Lakes Area, Ontario, Canada - Sep2016-L442-13m | ecosystem: Environmental > Aquatic > Freshwater... | reverse complement strand
TCGTCTACGAACACCGCCAACACACTGGGTAACCTACTCGCAGCACCACACGCTGTGAGCCGATGGGGCAGTTGACCTGAGCGCAGACAGGTCAATTTATAAAAACGCCAAAGGTAATTGAGTTCTTCAAGTAGCGAGGATACCGGCGAGCATGCGAGCAAGCGGGATTATGCCTGGGGCTAGCACTCGCTCGCGCTGAGGGCGGCTAGGGACGTGCTTGTCTTGGTCATCGGATGCCGACATGGGCCTACTATTCCGCTTGGATGTCTTGGTTGACGGTTCCACGTCGATTCTACGCCGTGCCAACGCGCACTGCAACGGTGGGGCTGGCGTCCTTGTGGGGAGCCTGTCCAGAGTCTGGGGGAATAAAGACGGTGGATTGCCGATGGAGGGGACAAGCACCCTCCTGTGTGGGTAGTATATACACTTTTGAAGGACAACCTGCCGTGTTCATAATGGGCACGAGCTGGTGCCACTGCCTCATGTCCTCTTGCTATTCGTACCTGCCGTGACATAATGCGCTACGTCGATGAATCGGGAACACGGAATCTATCCGCGCAGGTGATCTCGGGCCACGCCAAAGCTGCCGTGACCCAGGTCTACGCAGAGCGGGACATGGCCCTGGCCGCGGAGGTCATGGGCAAGATCGGGTGAAAGATGCCGGACTACAGGTTATAATCGAGACGTATCGGACCAGTCGGCCGATCACCGACATCGTCCGTCGCCGGCACCGCCTGCACCTTGGCGGTGACGGCGGCGGGCCGTCCGAAATGAAGCAAAAGGTGCAATGATGGAAAACAGGCAGACCGCAGAAATTCAGGGACGGCCCGCGTCACCTCTCGATCGACACAAGGCTATAGCGGCACTTGAGCTAGGCTTCTTCTCTAAGAGGCTTTCCGCGATTGACGACCCTTCACTTCGCTTTCTAAGCCTTGATGTTATCAAAGTCGATCTGAGTCGCTTGAGCGACGAGATACCCACGAATCATTTCGTGCGGCTTCACCAACTCCTGGATGAACTTGAGCGATTGCGAAATGCCGTCGGAGCGGATCCCAAGTTGCTCCGCTCCCTGACAGAATTATATGTGGGCGAGCCGATCGACGCGATACCCTATCCTGCGCTCCGGTGGCAAGAAGTACCAAGTGAGATCAACGAGCTTGCGGACTGCGCCCTGGCTGTCGGCGCAGGCCTGTGGGTATGCTACAGAACCGGACGAGATATCGGAGACTTGGTCCGTGGCGTAGAGATGATCCGCCGCCTTGGGCCAGGCCAGCGGCACCGATATTCGGAGCAAGTGTGGGAACGAGTCGTGGTCAACATCAGGGTGCTCGTTCAGGGAGGGTTAAGAACGGACCCTTGGCTTCGAGATTTCTCTTCCCCAGCAATCGAGATTGAGAAGCTGATCAAGTCGAGCAGTCTGGCTCCACCAGTCCTGTCTGAGCGAGTCGGATTTCGGGAGCCTTGCCCTGTCACCAATTATCCTTTCCCGAACGTCGCCACAGATGAGAAGACTCTGTACGAATTCATCATGTGGCGGCTCTGGGTAGCGTTGCAGTTATCGGATTGTTACCTCGATGCGGGCATTGTTAATCTCCCACGGTTGGGGTGGGACGACATAGTTCCTGACATGGCCGAGGGTGCGGAAGGAATGGCTGGCGCGGCTGACAAGGGCGTAAAGCCGCCCGCGATCGACGTGGGAGCTGACGCGGCTGGAGCCAAGCCCCGACAGCCAGATAAGCCGAAACTGCAAGTCCCTGACGATAAAATGTTTGCGGCGTATCGACTGAAAGTCGTGGTGGGCGTAAAGACTCAGAAAGAGATCGCCGAGATGCTCTCTAAAGAGTATCGCAAGAAGATTCACCAAGGAACGGTTTCGGTCTGGCTCGACCGAGCGGAGAAGTGGATCACGGCCGGGAACGTGATGCCGAACCTTCCTGGGCTCGCAGGAGAGCCGCAGTCAGTCGACCCCAAGATAATCAACATGGGGGCACGGCTGGACGGACATGTGCCCCGCCAGCGAGTGAAGCGGAAGGAAGAGGAGGACGATGAATAAGCACCTCGCCTCGTCCCATACATTACTTCTTGCGCCAGGACCACAAGCAGACAGCCGCGTGAAACGCTTTCTTTTCGGCTGAGCTTACCCTCCAAAGTAGTGGTTGAACCGCGGTAGTCGGACTTCTTCCCGCCCCGCTTTCTCGGGTTCCTTGCCAATTCTGGCTTCGTAAATGCGCGTCTTAAATCCTTGCTGTGCAATCGTATGCGCTCGATATGCGCGCTGTTTGTCGCATTTTTACCAGGAAACAGGGGGGAGCGAGATTTTCGGCGGGATCGGTCGGACCGGTTCGGTTGAGAACCTGCAACCTCCAGAAACTTAACATCAGGAACTTTGAGAGAAATCGAATGGCAACGAAAACAACAGGAACCGAGAAGCGATTGTCGCTGGACAAAATCAAGCGTGCCCGCGACGTGCAGCCGCGCGTCGCGATGGACAACAACGTGGTCAAGGATTACGCGGAGCGCGTCGAAGCAGGCGAGAAGTTCCCGCCGGTCGATGTGTTCTTCGACGGCGAAACGCACTGGGCAGCAGATGGTTTTCACCGCCTCGCAGGCCACGAGAAGGCCGGCCGCAAGCAGATCGACTGCATCGTGCATCCCGGCACCAAAGCCGACGCCCAGTGGCACGCCCTGCAATCCAACAAAGACCACGGCTTGCGGCGCAGTGTCGATGACAAGAAGCGGGCCGTGCTGATGGCGTTCGAGCACCCGAAGGGCAAGGACATGTCCGATCGTAGAATCGCCGATGTGGTCGGCGTGTCGCCCACAATGGTCGCCAAATATCGCCCGAAGCCCGAGCCGACTGCAAACGGTGGACAGTCAAAGAAGCGTGTCGGGCGCGATGGGCGTATCACCAAGGTCGGCAACATCGGTAAGACCAAGACGGCCAAGTCCAAGCTGGATGCGCAGCCCAAGGCAGAGAAGCCCGCTGTGGAGTCCATCGGGGCTATTCCGGCTGTCGCGGCAATCGTCGCTGCCCCGGCACAGACCCAGCCGTGCGATGACAGTATTGCTGCTCGCGACGACGATCACCCACCTCTTGAGCCGAAGGCGGTTCAGCCGGCCACTGAAACCGACGAACCCGAGTTTAGTAAGTATTTACTCGAAGATATCGAATTGCTCGTGATAGTCATTCGGCAGGACTCAGGCAAAATTCTTCGGCGCAAGGAAGTTCTCGCTCTACCGAGAGAGAACAATCTGATCGACCTCCTTCATCGACTGGACGTTTCGGCCCAGAACATTGCTGCGTGGCTCGCGAGCCAACGCGCACAACCAGGCCGAGTCAGCCAGCCCGATACGATCGATCACGACGATGCCGACGAATTGGCGCAGGAGGATGCCGACGAAGACAACGAACCTGAGCAGGAAGACGTTGATGAGGAGGCCGACGACGAGGGCGACACGGACGAATTCACCTACATTTACGACGAAACTGATGACGTCGATGAGGAGGAAATGACATGGACGGCTTGACCCTGTTGAACAAGGCACGAGCTGCCGGTCTGACTGTCGAGGCCCATGGAAACAAACTCTCCATCAATGGGCCGAAAACGGCAGGAGCCGTTGCCAAGGAGCTGCTCGATCACAAAGCCGCGGTGTTGGCGGCGCTGGCTTCAGGTTCAGCGACACGGCCCACTGGTCATTCTGCAATCACGCCAGTTTCCATCCTATCATTCCACACCTTCATCGGCCACAAACACGTGGTCGAGTTGTTGGACCGCCAAATCGCCGGCGCACTGGCCCGTGGGCAGCCTTGCCCTCATACGTTGATCACGGGCGCCTCCGGCTTGGGCAAGACGCTCTTGGCTGAAACGATGGCGTCCGAATACGGCACCAAACTGGTGATGGCGATCGGTGAAACCTCGAAGGTCGAGCTTGTCAACAAGCTGATCGGCCTTGAGGCGAACGATTTCCTCTTAATCGATGAGTCCCAGTCCTTAAAAGGTCCGGTTCAAGAGCTGCTTTACGAAGCGATCGACCATCGGCGCGTGCCACGGATACCTAAATCACTTGCGGTTGACGCACCAGGTGACGAGAACGACACCACCGTCACAATCCCACCGTTTACCGTTGTCCTTGCCACTGACCAGCCAGGCCGTCTCCTGAACGCGCTTCAAAAACGCATGGCACTGCGGGTTTCCCTCAATTACTACCCGCCCGATGAACTCAAACAAATCGTCGATCGCATGGCCAAAGACATGAATTTGTTACTCTGCGAGCAGGCGGCGATTTTGATCGCGAAGGTCTCCGCGGGACTGCCACGCCGCGTCAAGCACCACCTACAGAACCTGCAAAATCACTTCCCTGAATCCGAAAATCAACAAATCAGCGACCAGCAGGTCAAGGAATTCTTGGCGGCCTTCGACATCGATGACAAAGGCCTCGGTGCCCAGGAGCATCAGTATCTCGACTACCTCCGTACCGGATCGGCGTCCCTCGAATCGCTGGCGATCCACGTCGGACTGGACTCCGACTATGTTCGCCGCCAAATCGAACCGCTGCTCTTGCGGAAACGTTTCGTGACGATCGGTTCCGGAGGGCGGCGGCTTACACCCGAAGGACAAGAATGGATTCAACAAACTAACAGTATTACACAGGACCGCGGAAAAAATGGACAAAGTTAAATCCGGCACGCCTCTCATTGAATTAGTCAAACTCTGCTACCACGCGAATCGGCCTGTGTTGGTCAGCGGCTGCCACGGCGTCGGCAAGAGCGAACTGCTCGAACGGGCTGCGAAGGATCTGGGTATCGGATACATCAGCCGTGACTTGAGTTTGATGGAGCCGACCGACCTTACCGGCCTTCCAAAGATGGACGTCGCGACGACGAAGTATCTTCCACCAGCCTTCTTGCCCACCAACGGCGAGGGGTTGCTCGTGTTCGAGGAACTCAATCGGTGCGACCGCTTCGTGCGAACACCTTGCCTCCAACTCGCGACCGCGCGATGCCTCAACGATTACCAATTGCCCGAGGGGTGGCTCCCAGTGGCTGCCATCAACCCCGCTGACGAGGATTACGAGGTTTTCGACATGGACGGTGCCATGCTGTCCCGCTTTGTCCGCGTAACGATCGTGCCGGACCATGTCGAATGGGTGAATTGGGCAGGGCAAAATGGGATCCACCCCGCGGTTAGTAATTACGTCGGTAGCGACCCGACCATCTTCGATTCACGAGAATCTAATCCCCGCGCGTGGAAATACGTCTCGGACGTCTTACAGGCCGCTGAGAAAGGATCAGCCGATCACACAACGCTACGAGCGGCCATTGTCGGTCTAGTGGGAGACCAGCGCGGCGTGGCCTTCCTGCGGACCCTCAAGCAGACTGGCCGACCACTCACGGCCGCCAAGATCCTCGACGCCTATTGCCAGCATCGTGCCGCGGTCACTGCGTGGGGCGCGGAAGGCCGAACCGACTTGCTGGAACAAACATTGCTGGCCGTCGAGAAGTACCTCCAACCAAAGGCAGACTACGACCAGGTGCGGTCCGACCGAAAGCGTTGGGGCAATCTGAGCACGTTTCTGGGCGACCTGCCGGGCGATTTGCGCGAGCAGGCCGGGAAGTGGCTCTGGGAACGGGATTACGACATTCCCCAGCAGCCCAAGAAGAATGGGAGGAAGGCGTGAGTTCAAACTATACCGAAGCGCAGCGGGCCGCGGGCAAGATCGGCATCGCCATACAGCGCATCGCCGATAAGTACGTGTTCCACTGCCGGGTCTTGGAGCAGTTCAAGATCCAGGAAAGGCCTTCCGTCTGCACCCTCGCGGCGATGGTCGCAGGCGACGACATCCTGCTCTTGTACAACGCCAACTTCGTGCTCGACACACCCATGGCGCAGTTGCCTAGCCTGTTGCTTCATGAGGTGCATCACGTCGTTTTTGGTCATATCTGTGCCAAGTCGGTAGATTACCCGGACCGCTGGGCACGGGTCGTCGCTGAGGAGGTCACCGCCAATGAGTTCATTAAGGAGCCACTGCCGGACGACGCGATCTTGCTGAAGGACTTCCCTTGCCTGATCGCGATGCAGTCAACGCACGAGAGGTATGAGATATTGAAACAAGAGACTGTGCGGGCCAAGATCGCTATCCCAGTCAGTCAGGCACTGGGTGATGGTCCAGAAAGCGGCAAGGGTGCGCTCGACGACCATAGCGTGTGGGAAGAAGGCGAGCAGGACGGGGACAAAGCCAAGGCGACGGTGGAGTCTTTGATTCAGGAAGTGGTGCTGGAGGTTGGCCCGGGCTGCGTACCAGCCGATCTCACAGCTCCTCTCCGCTGCTTGGGTATTGGCAATACCCCGGGTGGCGACCACTACGACGTTCGTGATGTTCAGCGTGGCCACCTTGATTGGCGTCGCCTGCTTCGTCGATACGTGGGCCAGATCCTCCAGGTCCGCGCGACTTTTAGCCGCCCCTCGCGACGGTTTCCGAACCTCGTGGGAATCGTGCCGGGGAAGTGCCGGCGATGTGAACGACCGCGAGTCATGGCGATCATCGACACTTCAGGCTCAGTCACACCGAAGTTATTGGAGTTGATCAGTTCCGAGCTAACGATATTGGCGAGGCACTATACGGTATTGGTCATCGAGTGTGACGCCGTGGTCCACGCTGTCTACGAGTATCGCTGCCCGCTGAAGGACGTCCATGGAGGCGGGGGAACCGACTTCCGGCCCCCGCTAGAGAGCACCTTTTTGCGGAAGCATCGGCCGGACCTGGTCGTGTACTTTACTGACGGGCTCGGCCCGGCACCGCATCGGACCCCGCGGGTTCCGTTGGTCTGGTGTTTGACGCCTGGTGGGCAACGTCCGGCGGGCTGGGGGCGCGTGATTCAGATGGACGGCAAATCCAAGAGGTAGAGGATCAAAGGCCGCCACTGCGGCCAACGCAGGACAAAATGAAATAACGGCTCTTGCGCTGGGCCGCCAGAAACATTAGGATTGAGGGAGTCTCGTGATTGCGAGCATCATACTTTTTACTTCTTACTTGCGATCGACCTCTAGCGGCCCTGCCGCTCTCTCGGTCATTTTTCACTTCGGTCCGTACAGGGGCACTGCGCCTCGGCGGCCATCATTCACTTGCCGCGATCGACGTTGTCGACGCGGACAACCTGGAGGAACCCATGCAAAGCACAATGAGCCTGCGCGATGTCGCAGCCTTGCTGAACGTCAAGCCGTACCGCGTCGAATACCTGCTAGCAAACGGAATCGTACCCGAGCCTGAACAGAGAATCGCAGGCAGGAGAGTATTTACGCCGAGGATCGTGCGCCTCTTGGCAGCCCGCCTCAAAGTGACGTTGCCGTCAGCAGAATCTGCGGAGCCCACAGCAGAACTTGTAGGCGTATAAGCAGCGAGGCCGGTCAGTGTTGACCGGCCTCACCGATGATCCATTTTTTAGCCGTCGCAGCAATCGACGGCAACCACAAACAAGCAATAGGAGTGCTTGAGATATGTCCAGTATACCAGACCAAGACCGAGACAACAATACTGCCGCAGCCAGCGAAAGCAATGCTCCACGCGATGCGGCGAATAACCAGACAGCAGAACCACAACCACAGTTGTTCGCCATCATCGATGGCGAACGACAGGCGGTGCCGTTCAGCGACATTACGGACGAGCCCCGGCGTCTGCAATTCAAGCAGCGGTGCCAGCAGGCCACGGCACCAGTCGTGCTCAACGTCATCGAATTCTTCGTGTGGCCTGACGCCGTCCGCTTCCTTTTGCTCAAGTTCGTGAAGGAACTGGGCGACCGCGTGCGTTTGCAGATCGGCGATGACCAGGCGCAGTACCCCAACGCGTTTGAAGCGGTCTTAGCGGTCTTGCCCACGGCTGTAAGCCCAGAACAGCAAACAGGAGCCAAGCAAGCGGCGATTGTGGCAGCGGCCTTGTTTCTCGCACAAAACGCTTGGCCCGCAGCGGCGAACACCATCGCGGACAGCCTGACCGAGATCGGCATGGAGAACCTCGCCGCGCTGGAGATGTTCAACATCATCCGCAACGTGGCGGGAATCACAATCGACCCGAAAAAGCCAGACCCCGACGACCTCGCTTCACACTTCCACGGCTGCTTGCAGTTGGAGACGAGAACGCCGTCCGGCGAACCGGCACTACGCTACTTCCGCGACGACTTCTACATCTGGAACGGACAGACCTGGCAGCGTGTTGACGACAAAGAATTCAAGGCACGGATTACGCGGCATCTTCAGAACGCGTTCGCCATCGGCATCACCGACACGCTCGTCAACAACGTAATCCTCAACCTGAAGGGGCAGACGCTGTTGAACGCGGGGCAGTTGCAGATTCCGTTTTGGATCGACTCCGAATCGCCACTATCGACCCACTCGCTGCCGCTGGTCGTCTTCCGGAACGGCATAGTCGATATCGACGACGGGGAGCCATACGAGGATGGCTGGTCTCCTCCTCGGCTTTATGAACATGACCCACGCTGCTTCTCTACCGTGATACTGCCCTACGAGTATGATCCGTTGGCGGAGTGCCCTCTATGGGAACGAACGCTAGATGAAATCTTCCCAAGAGAGACAGGCGATAACCGCATCCGCGTGCTACAGGAGTTCATGGGTTTAACGCTATTCCCGAACCAGATGCGACACGAGAAGTTTCTGATTACAGTCGGGCACGGGGCAAACGGCAAATCAACCATCTTGCGGGTCTGGGAGCGGATGCTCGGGTCAAACAACGTGTCCCACGTGCCGCTGGACGCCCTGGGCAGCGAGTTCAGACTCTACGACATGATGGGCAAACTGGCCAATATCGCCAGCGACATGAAGCGGATGGACAAGATGGAGGAGGGGCGTCTAAAGGAGCTGGTCTCGGGCGAGCCACTCCAGGTGAACCGCAAGTTCAAGTCGCCGCTGACGATGGTGCCCACAGCCAGGCTGATCTTTGCGACCAACGAACTGCCGCCCATCAACGACAAGTCGGACGGGATCTGGCGGCGCATGATCGCTATGCCCTTCAACGTCCAGTTTAAGGAAGCTGAACGCGATCTGGACCGGGCGGAGCGTCTCAGGGCTGAGTTACCAGGCATCTTCAACTGGGCCCTGGCGGGGGCTATACGGCTCTTTGAGCAGGGCAGTTTTACGCGCTGTGTCGTGTGTGATCGCTGTGCCGGTGAGCACCGCCAACACTCCGATTCGTTCCTGGAGTTCATGGACGAGATGACGGAACTGGGCAGCGGCAAGCGCGTCCTGGTCGACGACTTCTATCAGGCGTACACGGAATACTGCGGACGGAGTGGCCGGCACGCCAAAGCCAAGGCTGAGATCGGCAAGCAGGTTCCGCGGCTCTCTGGGGTCACCAGGACGCGGCAAACGGCAGGCGCCCGAAAGTATGAGTATCAAGGCATCGGGCTCCTCTCTGGCGCTTTACGGGGCCAGTTTACGCCAATCGTGGGTTTCCAGCGGCAGTCGTTCGTACCACGACCTAGCGCCAACTGATGCCGAAGGGCGGCCGAAGGAGCATCCTGCCGTCCGGGGCGTCCAAAATCCGTCCTAGGTCGGCAGAACTGCTAGGACGGCGTTTGAGCCCTGAAAACACGGCATTTTTGAAGAATCCGTCCTAGCGTCCTAGATAATTACAAACTAATTATCTAAGAAAAAATAACTATAAGGGGTATGTATATATAGAGGGAGGTATTAGTTGCCCCAGACGCCAGGACGCTAGGACGGATTTGACGCAAACCATTACAATATAAGCACTTGCATCCGTCCTAGCAGGAATACACCTAGGACGGATCAGGACGGATCAACAAGGAGTTCATTTACACAACCATGCCTCATCTCAACCCAGACCTCTATCAGGCCCTCGTGGCAGCCTTCACCGATGTCAGCGTATCCGGTGAAAATGAGCTACGTCAGGTCCAAACTCTGCCCGACTGGCAGGATGGTGGACGCCTCCGGTCGCAGGTCGTGGCCAGCGGGGAGCAGTACCGGACCGCGTGCCCGTATTGCACCGATACGCGCCAACGTCTCTACTTCAGCTACCAGTGGGCCATCCCTGACCCCGAAACCGGCAACGACAACCTACACCTGGTCAAATGCTTCAACGAGAACTGCGTGGCTACGCGCGAACGGCAACGCGCCCTCCTGAAGCGCGTATACCCGCTTGGGCGCGAACGCCATGCCGGGCTGGCTCCGCCTTCCACAGTGCCACTGCCAGTGCCGTTCGCGCCTTCGCTGCCCGATGGCATCATGGTGCCTTTAGATCAGCTACCGCAGGCGCATCAGGCGCTTACCTACCTGTTGGCAAGGAACTTCGACCCAGCGGCCATCTGGCAGGACTGGCAGGTGCAATTCTGTGAGTTGTCGGTTAGCGCACAGCCCAACCCCTCTCGCCGCCTGCTCATCCCGATCTCCGATGCCGACGCGCGTCTGGCAGGCTGGCAGGCCCGCTATGTTGGCGCGTGCCCTGACAGCGTACCGAAATACCTGTCGTGCAAGGGAATGAAAAAATCGCAAGTGTTGTACGGGCTGGCGGAAGCGCGTAGCACCCCAAGGCAAGTGGTCATTGTCGAGGGTCCAACCGATGTGTGGCGTCTTGGGCCGGGTGCCGTAGCCCTTTTCGGCAAGGATATGTCGCGGCACCAGCAGCAGTTACTTGATCGCTTTTTGCCCGATAGGCCAGTTATCGTCTTCCTGGATCGTGACGCGCAGGACAAGGCCGCCGAACTGCAAAGAACGTTACTTAACCGTGGCCGCGTGGCAGTGTTGGCAGGGCTGCCTGACGGCCGTGACGACGTGGGCGATTGCACGCAGGAGGAAGCCTGGCAGCAGATCGAGACAGCACTTCAGCGGCTTCAGTAAGAGGTGGGCGGGCGTCAACTCCTTGCAGACGCAATTTTGCAAGGAGTTGACCCTGCGGTAGCTTCGCTAGAACCTAACCTTACTCGCATAATGTGAAAGAACCCAACATGCCCCTCTCCGTCGCCCCCAATGCCGTTGCCATCGATTATGTGGTTGAAGGTCCGCGTACTGCCGCAGCCGTTGCTGTTGGGAGGGCGCGGCTCATTGGCCTGGTCATCCAAGAGTCCGGGCAGGAGCCGCAATTCGTTGACCATGACATTGCCGGCCTGCTACATGGCCTCGGAGAGCGGCAGCGGCTATATCCCCAGGCCCTCTTTGCGCTGGCGGTTGAGTCCATGAATGACCTGCCGCCGCCATCTGATTTCCATGATTTTCACGCTCTGTGCTGGCTACTTTATGGCAACGATCCGTTCCAGTGGCAGCCTGATCGTGGCATGGACCGAGCGGCGTTGATTCAGCAGTCACTTGAGAGGTGCGTTCCCTTCGTCAGCTACGCTCAATTCCTGGGCAACACCGCAATGGAGCAGCTTGCTTCGGTGTATGCGAAGATCGAACTGCCAGTTATTGCCCCTACGCTGGCAATGACGCTGACTGGCGTGCCCTTCAATACCGACGCGCTGGAACAGCTCTCGCACAACGAAGGCACCCGCGACAGTGCCAATGCCCTACTTCGCCAAGTACAACCCGATGGCAGAATTTACGCCAATCTTGACCCGCTGGGCACAGTTACGGGCAGGTATAGTTGCAAAGACCCGAACCTACAAGGGCTGCCAGCGGCGGTTCGTTCTGCGGTTGAAGCATCGCCAGGTCACTTGCTCATGGAAGCTGACGTGTCCCAGTGTGAACTCCGGGTGCTGGCCCACTTTAGCCAAGACCCGCGACTGCTGGCCACCTACCGCGATGGAAATGTCGATCTCCATGTCCAGACCGCCGCTGCTGCGCTTGGCATCGCCGCAGAGCAAGTCACCGCCGAACAACGCGGTATCGGCAAGCAGGTCAACTTCGCTATCGTCTACGGCATGGCGGCGGATGGCTTGGCTCGGAGGCTGGCGATTTCTCCTGGCGAGGCGCAAGCGTTGCTGGACAGCTATTTTGTTACGTATCCTGGTGTCGGTGCTTGGATTGCCCAGGCCCATGCGGCAGCGTACGAAGATCACGAAGTACGCACGTTGAGCGATCGTCGTCGCCGGCTTCCTGACATTCGATCTCGCGATCCGAGTGCGGTTGCTACCGCTCATCGCCAATCCGTAAACACGATCGTGCAAGGTACCGCCGCCGACCTGCTCAAGCTGGCCCTGATCCGCTTGCACAACACCTTGCCGGAAGACGTGAGGATGCTGTTGCCTGTGCATGACTCGGTACTCTTGGAGGTGCCCACCGAGCTTGTCGAAGAGACGCAGCGGATCGTCACGGAAGCGATGGAAGCCCTGCCTCCTGGCTTCAGCGTGCCGTTAAAGGTTGACATCCACGCCGGCAAAACTTGGGCAGACTGCAAAGCAACGTAACCGCCGCCCGGCTCGATTATGCGCTGCCCTGGCCGCCGATCCCGGAAAATTCTTCCGGAATGGCGGTGCTTTGGCTGCCATCGCGATCGCCGGCAACCCACCGATCCCGGACATTTTGTCCACCTTCATCATGCGCCGCAGCACCCGCGACGGCCTACACTGGTTCCAAGTCGCCCTGCAAAACCGCCCAAGCGGTATGCGAGTTAAGGTGACTCGAAAATCGGGACGGCAGTTGCCGGCAGGTCTTTCTCGGCCCGGCCGACACGATTACGCGCTGCCTCGGCCGCCGTCTTTCGATCCTCGGCCGACCTGCCGATCCCGGACAATTTGTCCGGCTTGGCTACTTCCCGACATTCGATCTCGGCCCTGGTGCCTGAGCAAGTCCAGGCTGTCCGGTGACTGTCCAAGTTGGACAGTCGAGCCTGCCTGCCGGTTTCACAGTGCCGCCTAATAGCCACCATCAGGGAAGGCGGCCTGCATCTGCGCCCGCTCGACGATCTTCGCTCGGATCGCGTCTGGGGTTCGGGCCCCCATATAGCCGTAGGCCGAACTACGTCCACGACTATAGCCGCGGTTGTATTGGTAGGTGGTCGTAGACGGGCGGTACGTCACGCTCCAGTCACCGAGGTTCAGTGTCCGACCGCTTGTCGCTGGCTTTGGTGCGACATAGTTGGGGATGTTGGTTGTGGCACACCAGCCTGGCGCGATGTTGACCGAGTTGGCGTAGTTGGTCGCTTGTTTCAGGTCGGGCGTCTTCAGGCAGTGGGCCGGTTGCTTCACCCATAGGTTGCCTTCTAACGTGAAGCCCCAGACTTCGTAGTCCGTGGCCAGGGCGGGCACGGCCGCCAGAACAATAATGAGAATTAGTGCAGGCTTCATGGTGCAGGTCTCCAGGGGTATGGTTTCAGGGCTTAGTGTAGTGCCACGCCAACCTCGAACTCCGATCCCTTTTTCGCGAGAAGAGGATCAGGACCAATGGCATCGGATGCCTCGTGGTGCCGTCTGAAGTTGGGAGCGTTAGGGTAAAGTGCACTCGCCATACCAATACCTATTTGCCCGTGTTCCGACGAAATCGCCGACCAGAAGCGCCGTCACTTTGAGCACAGAGCGATGCGAGATTGACTTGCTTCGCAATGAAGACGCACGGCACTGGCATTCCGCGAATTTTGCCCGTCCGGCCTTCCCGGCCGCGTACCAGCCGCCGATCCCGGTCAATTTGTCCGGCTTCAGCCTGCACCGTGACACCCGCGACGGCTTGCCCTGGCTCTAAAGCGCCCTGACAAACCGGCCCGAGCGGTATGCATGTTCAGGCGACCTCAGCACCACATACATGAGGGGCACTGTGTTGCAAGCGTCGCGGCGGCAGGGTAATATGGATGTACCTTGCCTACGAGGATCAAAGACTGCCATGATCGCCTTCAAGATGGAATGCCGACGTTCTGCACCGCTTTTCAGCAACAGCCAGTGGCTTCGGATCGCGGCGAGCATGGAACTCACGCGACGTGAACTTGAAATCGTTCGTCTCATCTTCGAGGACGAACAGGAGCGATCTATTGCCAAGGAACTTGGGGTCTCCGTGAACACGATTCACACCCAATTGAAGCGGCTCTATCTGAAGCTGGGTGTGACCAGCCGCGTGGGATTGGTCCTGCAGATCGTCCGTGAACACTTGGCCGACTCGCAGGAAGCCGAGCAGCCCCAGCCGACTGTGCGGCTGCACCACGGTCCTCGAAAAGCCGCCTGATACTCGTCGTCCGGCGTTTTTTTTTCTGGTTTGAGCGCCTTGCCGGCCGCCTTCAAGGCTTTTCTTGGGCTTCCCCCCCCGCCGGCTGTCACCTATTAAGGTGACAACCCTATTTCCGAATTTGTAGAGATAGGCTCTACTGCACTAAGTTTGGCATCTTCCCTGCTTTGATGCCATTGTTTCGGTACTTTCCAGCGAGGGATATTGGCAATGAGAACTCTGACATTTGGTTTGATGATCGCCGTGGCATTGGCCTCGGCTGGTGTGGTGCGGGCCGACGTGCTCAACATGCCCTCTGGGCAGACGAGCATCGAGTTGGTTTGGGTGGCTGACAACAACAACCCAGCGGACACTGACGTCATGTGGACAGATTCCACGACCGGCTTCGGCTCGGTGGGCTATGCCTATCAAATGGGCAAGTACGAAGTGACCAATGCCCAGTACTGCCAGTTTCTCAACGCCAAGGCGTCTGCAAGTGATCCGTATGGTCTGTACAGCACCTACATGGGGAGCCAAGTCTACGGTGGGATCAACCGCACGGGCAGTTCGGGAAGCTATGTCTACTCCCTGAAATCGGGCTACGAAAACAAGCCGGTGGTTTATGTCTGCTGGTATGATTCGCTGCGGTTCATCAACTGGCTTCAAAATGGTCAGGGCACAGGCAGTACGGAAAGCGGCACGTATACGATCACCGGCGGTGGCATCAACTTCGGCACGGTGACGATCCCCGATGCGGCGGCCCGAGCGAGTTGGGACAACGCACACAAGCATTGGGTGCTGCCCAGCGAGAACGAGTGGTACAAGGCGGCGTACTACGATCCCAACAAGCCAGGCGGCGCTGGCTACTGGGACTATCCGACCGGCAGCGACAGCATGCCTAGCAATGATCTGTTGACGCCCGACCCGGGCAACAACGCCAACTTCAACGAAGCTGGATACACGACCACCAGCCCTTACCTGACCGTGGTTGGGGAGTTTGAGAACTCCGACAGCCCCTATGGAACCTTCGATCAGGGGGGTAACGTCTTTGAGTGGAACGAAGCCGTTTTCGGTACGTGGGGTGGTCTGCGGGGCGGCGGTTGGTACAACAATTCCACCGAATTGGCCGCGTCCTACCGCCTCGGCTACTACTCCGGTCCGACGTCCGAGGGCAGCACTGTCGGGTTCCGTGTGGCAAGTGTTCCTGAGCCCGGCAGCATCACCTTGTTGGTGTGCGGTGTCGTTGCCGGTTTGATTTTCTGGCGGAAGAGGAAAATGACCTAAGCCCAACAACACACAGCCACAATCACAACGGGCCACCAATGCGGTGGCCCGTTCTCGTTTACTGCGGCCTATCAGTCCGCAACCTACCTTACGGCTTCGATATTTCCGCGGTTCCACGCGAACCGAATGCGTTCCACACGCGTGCCCCTTCTGTCCTTGCGCGTGAGCACCGGGCCCTCAGGTGACCAGCATCATCGCTTTTCTTCGATTCTGGGCTTGCGCTATTCGGGCACCTGCGCTATCGTGACTGTAACGACGACGCTTCAGTCGTCGCATCCTTTTACATAGGCCATCACGATGTCCGACCCCATACCAACCGAGCAGCCGGCTCCCGCTGCACCCGCCCGCCTCCCCGTCGATCTCTTCTTCGACCAGGTTGTCGATGCCGTCCACCGACACGAAGCCCGAGCCTGGCCTGCCGCCGCTCCCTACCGCTACAACCTCAGCGCCACCGCCAGTTTCTCTGGCCTGCCTATTCGATTGCTCCAGAAGCTCTGCCGCGAAGGCTGGTTCCAGTCGACCAAAATCGACGGCCACTGGCTCCTGCATCGCGACGACTTCAACAGCTTGCTGGCCCCCGATGTGCCGTTGCCTTGTCGCGCCGCCCGTCAGTATATCTTGATTCGCAATCTCCAACAGCTTGCGGCTATGCTTCATCATGGTGAAGCAGAGTGTACTCTGGGTGTGCTGCTGCACGACCTTCTAAGGGCAGTGATGTTCCGCGAGACCGGTGCCTGCTACGACGACGCCGAGGGCATGGTCTGGCATCGTGCTGAATGGAGAATCCGCGACGGTCTCGTCGATGCAGACCAGATAGAAGAAGCACTTCGGCTCTTGCAGGCCATCATACCGCAGGGCATCGAACTCCTGCGGCACACCGACTGGCACTCTGCGAACTCCAGGCTGGTCGCGATGATCGCCGAGCGGGTGGGCGTTGATCTGGCCGTTTGACAGGCCCGGGTTTTCGGTTGCTCTCCGATGACGGGGCTTTTGGTCGCGGCCTTGCGTCCGTCGCGGCCACCGCGCCTTCCACTGTCCATCTTTTATAGTGGCCTCGGACCGCCTCTTTACTGTGGCACTACACGGATAGTTGTGGATAACGTAGCGAACCACCAAGATCATCCGCCAACCCGTCCCTCATGGATACCCTCGCGCCGTGTGCAATCATTGCTATCAGTGCGTTTTTGGCGATTCTCAGCGGCGGCCTGTGGCAACCCTCGACGCCACGAGCACCATTTGCCGGGATCGGTTGGGTCCACGCCCCGGACGACGAGCCTCCAGAGCTAACCTACGTGGATATCGACATCTTCGAGGCAACCTTCTAATTCTCACCGATGACCAGTCGGCCCGGGGACGGTACTCGCACACTGTAGGCGGCACCCCAGACGAGCCATAATTTCCCCGCCAGAATGAAGTGTGATCGGCAGAAAATTTCGTTCAAGAGACTTCAACCGTGGAGCGGCGGCGGGGTCGTAGGAGTGCGGCAATTGCCGCACTCCCCGCATGGCCCCCCTTGTCTTACCAATATGCACTGACTAGAATCAGAGCTTCAGAAAATCAATTTTCCTATCCTTCTTGGCACGACTGGACCCGGCCAAGAATAGGTCTTGATATTACGCAGAGTCACCGCGGGCTGGTTCTACTGTAGCCGCCTAGGACTGAGGCGCGTCCTGGAAAGATGTGATCTCAGGGTCTGACAGCAGTTTGATCTGTTGATGAACACCTCGAACGCGACCATAGGCCGTCTGAATTTGCGGATCGTTCTCGCGAAATTCGATGCTGGCCTTCTCGCGAATGTCGTCAGGGTACTCTCGCAAGAGATGAATCAGGTAACCACGGTGTACACTGCTGTTGACTAGTTTGCTGCGATCCTGTTCGTAATGTTCCAAACTGTAGTTGAGCCCCATCTCAATCACAATCGGCACGGGCAGCCAGCCGTCCGCGAAATGGCGAAGTCGGTTGCATTGTGCCAAGAGTGCGGGAGAGAGAATAGCAATGTCGAAATTGCCACGGCCATCCTTCTCCTCGCGAACCGTTGTCTCAGGCCACTCCTTGTGGATCAACTGCGTAACTTCGCCGGTTGAGCCAATTCGGTGCTGGCCTGAAAAATGGGGTTGCACGGACAATGAGTTGATGAGATGAGCATGCATCGAGTGTTCCACGCGATGCAAGTAAGGGTGCCGGAGAAAGTCTCTTACGATGTCATTGATGCTGGCCTCGACAAGAGGGATGGCTTCCGCGACCCAATTATCGGTACTCGGATCATATTGAAACGCGGGCGGCAACCCCGGTTGTTCAAAGGCGATCCACCCTAGTACAAGCGGAACTTTCCAAAGCTCGTAATTCGGGCTGCGGAACCGCGAGGCTTTCTTGCTTGGGCCAATGCTCGCGGCTGGCTTACCGGGGCCGTACTCGCCATCCCGATAGACAAAGGATACTTCGCCCTTACAGCCCAGTTCTCGTGCCTTTTCGACTACTTCTGGCGGTACTTCTTGGTTCAACTCATTGAAAGCCATAGACGTTAACTCCGTTCGGAGATGACGGATTGCACTCGTGGCAGGGCTTCTTGCCCGCCTGGATCGCCTCGTCCCAACTATTATACCGCACCAGATTCTTCTCCGCAATCTTGCACGCCCCTTTGAAGCCCACCTTGTGGAAGACGGCTGAATTCTTGGATGCCAAGTAGCCCTCGGATGGGGTCACCAAGACAATACGCTCTGAATGTACCCCCCGCGCGAGGGCCTGTCTAGGTGACTGCTGGTAGCGGATAAGGTGATGTCATAAGAATTCTCCGCCTGTAGCACACCTACAGACAATCGCACTTTCGTCGATTCACCTTCAAGGACTCATTTACTTGCCGACTGGTTCGCGTCCGCACCCAAGAACCGCCCAAGCAGCGTTGCGTTAGCTGTTTGATTTTTTACTGAGGTGCTTGCAGATCAGGTCGATGGCGATCTGCTTCGCCATTCTTTCCATCCTCGGCTGCTTCGGCCCGTAGCGCGCCGTGTCGGGCTCGCTGTCGATCCCTTCCACAACAATGGACTGGTACAACACTTGCGTGCCGGTGACGACTCGCCTACAGTCATACTCTTTGCCGCCCACGTCAACGGTGAACTGGTAAGTGTGGCTCTCTTTAGGCATGTCGTACTTCCTCGATTATTGGCTGCAAAATGGATACCGCGAGCACTGTGGGTTACAATCGTGGCAAGGTTTCTTCCCTGCCTGGATCGCCTCGTCCCGTGTATTATACTTCACTTGGTTCTTCTCGGATATCTTCACCGCCGCAACGCTGCTCGACATGCTAGATCAAGCAGCCCGCCGTTCCGGTTCTGGCCATCGAGAGGGCATGGACAAGATGTCTGGGCCGTCCTCCTGTAAATCGATTTCACCTTGGCCGGAAAGGGTTGTTTCTCCAGCAAGTGACAAAGAACGCTTTTCCCTCCGCCGCCGCCAACGATAACCCAGCAGCCCTAAACACCCGCCGCAGAGGAGGGCCAATGCAGAAGGCTCCGGTACGCCGCTGATACTGATAACGCCAGTCGAATACAAGTTGCTGGTGTTCCAGCTCAGGCCGCTGCTTAGCTCAGGCAAAATGATCCGTGCAAATTCACCGGTCGTCTTGCCGTCGAAGATGTCAAAATGCTGGTCTGCTGACGGCGTGAAGCCATACAGGAGATCCAAGTCCAGCGTTCCATTGAGTGCGGCTACCCCGTATATGTCGAGCTGATCGTACATGCCTAACGTGTCTCCAGCAAACTCCATGATAAGGACACTGGTAGGATCGAGGAGAACATTCCCGACAGAAACAATAGCCGGACTGTTGCCGGGGCTATAGGTGCCCTTAAATTCGATGTTGCCCGTCAGTGTACCGCCCCCCGTGACGAATTGAGTGAACGTGAGTTTCTCTCCCCCACCAATCGGGCCATGAACGATGCCGTTATTGACGAAATCGCTGTCGAACATGGCATTGCCAGTGGCCGTGAGGACTTTGGTCTCGTCCACTGTCTTGGCGTTGCCGAGTTGTGCCCCGTGCAGGGTTATCAAGCTGCCGCCTTCATCGAGGTTTGTCTGGCTGCCTAGGATTGCTGTATCTTTGGCGAGAATAACCAAGGCATTGCTGCCGATGTTAAGCGTTCCGCCGACGCCTGGGGCACCGCCCTGATTGAATTGGCCAGATTGTGATGAACTGCCAATGGTAAGATCATCCGTTGCGGTTACGGTTCCAGTTCCAGTTACGGCCCGCTTGACACTTACGCCCGCCTCCAAGGTTCCGCCGGTAGCCAGCGTAATGCCGCCGCCACTGTGTGAAACACCAAACGGAGCGGCCAACGTGCCTTGGGCAATCGCAATAGAACCCGTCGAACTTAGCGTATTGGCTTCAGGCAACGTCAACCGACCTGCCCCGCTCTTGGTAAACCCACCCGATCCGCTGATCGTTGAGTTCAATAGCAAAGCTCCGCCGTTGATCGCGAAGTTGGTGTTGCTGGCAAGCGTTGTTGGCATGTTGATCGTTTGCGTCCCGCTGCTGACGGTGAGAGTCGCCGTGCCATCGCTGCTGTTGAGCGTCAGGCTACTACCGGAGAGCGTGTAGCTGGAGTTACTGAAGCTCAGGGCATTGAGACTCGGGCTGGTTCCGGTCAGGTCGATTGCGGTAACCGAACCAGAGCCGTTGAAGGTTGCCGTATCGGTATTTGCAAAGCCAGCAAAGGTGCCGGGGGCAGCGTGGGTCGTGCCGCCGCTGTCGGTCCAACCGGCATGGGTTCCCCACGATCCGCTCGCGGTACTCGTCCAGACCGCGATGCCGCTCGTCACTTGGGCCGTATAGCCCACCGCCACGTTGTCGTACTTGTCGCCAAGAGCGGATTCCGCGGTAACCATCGGGGCACTATAGAACGTGCCGCTGGCGGCCACCGTTCCAGCACCGCCCGACAGGCTCTTCGTCGGTGAGTTGTTGGTGCCGGTAAAGCTCAGTGAGCCGTCCACCAGCGCATCGGTCGTGTCGGCATGGCTGCCACTGCTCGTGAAGGTTCCCATCTTGGTCAGACTGCCTAAGTTCACGCCCGTGTGAACCAAGCCCAGGTCTCCGACCGTGCCGGTGACCGAACGGAGCGATAAAACATTCCCGGTGATGGTTACCGACTTGGTTCCGCCCGTGTCGGCCGTGTTGGCGGTGTTGGCAATCGTGTAGTTGAACGTCTTGGCACCGGCCACACTGGTTCCGTTGGCATTATTTACCAGGGAAGCACTCACCGGATTGCTCGCGACGTTGGCCGTTCCACTGGCTGGGCCATTGATGCCGTTGTTGCTGTTGCTGCCTGAATAGCTGCCGGCAAACGTGCCTGTTTTGTTGAGCGTCAGCGATACCGACGCCGTGGAGGTGCCTACCAAGATCCGACCAAAGGAAGCACTGTTCGAGCCGAAGGTCAGGATCGAGTCATTGTCTCCAAGGGTACTGGCGATGGAGAGTACGCCGTTAGGATAGTCGAACATCCACTTCAAGCCAGTGAGGAGCGGTAGGTTGGTGCCATCGCCGGTCGTATTGAAGACGCCATTGTTGAGGAATTGGCCTGACTGGCTGCCGCTGCTGAAGTCGAATAAGTCCCAATTTTGACCGGCAGCATAACTGCCGCTGGAATTGCTGATCTTCAGCGTGCCGCCATAAGTCAGGTACTTGATGCCAACGACCTTGTCGTTGCTGAGCGAGGTAACGTCGATCTGAAAATCGTTCGTACCGCCAAGATTCAGACTGCCGGTGATGCCCATCGTGCCAATGGAATTGCCGGGAGACAAAGTGCCGCCAACATTGATCGACACATTGCCGCTGGCCGTGCCGGTACCTGAGAGCACGCCGCCGTTAACAAAGACCGGACCGGTGCCGGTAGCCGACCCCGTAGCGTTGGCCAGCACGAACTGGCCACCGGTGACGCTGGTCGTACCGCTATAGGTATTCGCACTCTGGAGGATGAGCGTTCCCGCACCGGTCTTGGTGAGCGTCCCATTGGTGGTGGCGTCGCTCAAAATCGCTCCGACGGTTCCGGTGCGGTTGAGATCGATGTTGAAGGCGTGCGTGCCGGTCGCAGCAAGTTTCAGTGTCAGACCGCTGAGAATGGTTAAATTGGTGGCGGAATCGTAGTTTTGGATTGTTCCGTCGTTCCAATTAAAATTGGCGATACCGAGGGCTCGCCTGATGGTCTCAGCCTGTAATGTGCCGCCATTGAGGTTACAAGTCCCTGTGCGGCTGCTGTTATTCGCCAGCGTCAGAGTCTTCGCTGTCTGCGCGGGACCCGGAAAACTGGGCGCACGGTTAAGGTGTAAAATGGATGTCCTTAACCAAGTTTCAGAAAGGATTCAGCAATGGCGAAACGACGGAGTCGTAAGCGATATGATTCGACGTTCAAGGC
>Ga0194056_10000484_pt1 | contig 21786 bp, 18 predicted proteins | sample SepL4413m_MetaG_FD_155458 | JGI IMG/M metagenome (GOLD analysis project Ga0194056, IMG submission 155458) | Anoxic zone freshwater microbial communities from boreal shield lake in IISD Experimental Lakes Area, Ontario, Canada - Sep2016-L442-13m | ecosystem: Environmental > Aquatic > Freshwater... | reverse complement strand
ACAAAATCCAGTATATTTTTTAGACCTTCCTAGCACTTTTCACGCCGAAAATGCGTCAAAATCATCGGAAAATATACTGGACTAGTCTAATATTAAAATATTAGTATATTATAAAAAATTTTTATATACTGGTTCCTTGAAACTAAGTTAATTTGGTTATGAAACTATTTCAATACGCCGTCAAACCTATTACAACAAACATAGCAACAAAAAGAATCACAAGTGCAATCGCAGTAACTCCCTGATTAAACGAAATATATCCTTCCGACAATTCATATGACTCTAAAACTATAGAGTGTCCTATCCTGAAAAACAATTCAGGGAAAACTAAATTCAACCAACCGACAATTTGAAAAACCAAAATAATCAAAATTATTGATTCGGAACCATTATACCTAAAGTGCGCAAATAATAAGCAAATTGCATCACCAAACAGGTTTAAAATAATGAAGAAAATAAATAAATTTCTTTGCTTCCTTAATCTTTTTTCATGCTGTATGTCAGCCATTTTTACTGATTCTTCATAATCAAAACTATTCTTCAAAACTGATGAACACTCAACACATACTACATTTGAATCGATGTTTACTGCACTGCAGTCATGACAAATTTTCAAAACTTATTCCCCCAATTCAACCCACAAAATACCTAAGCACCGTCCTCAGTTTCTCTGGCTCTGTCCTTCGTGCATCAGACAAATAAATTTCGCGATGAGTAAGCAAACGCCGCTCCAAGCCTTGTTCCTCGCAGAACTTTTTCATCAAATCAAAGCTTTTTGGTTCGTCGTCATAAGACCCAAGATGCAGCATCTGGACACTCATTCCATCTTCGATTTCTTCAAAACGAACTTTCTCCAGGAGCGAGTTCGGTTTCTTCTTCATCACACTTTTCACTGTTTCTGCCGCGAGTTCTTCGGTCACGAAATCTGGTTGGCGAATCATAATTTTGTACTCGAGCTGGCTCTTGTCAAGAGGCTGGTTTGAGCCAGTTGCTTTTACCTTTTGCTTTTCTGACTCTGAAATATCCCATATCCCTTCCAATGGAAACACAGAGTATTCGACATAACCTTCGGGTGTTGTTCCTTTTTTGGGCAACATCTTAATGCCATATGCTAGCGAATACAGTACTCCGATTTCGTCTGAAAACGCTTCGCCATTTGGGTCACCCGAACCTTCCAAGGTGAAAAACTTGAATTTCGGAATTGTAATCAATTCTGGAGTCACCTTGGGTTGGTAGTATGCTTTTTCGGTTTTCTTCCAATCATAAATCATAGATCTTCCCCCGAATCCCCTTGCGCGCAAGACATTTCATACAAGTTTGTGTACGTACCGCCCAAGGCGTAGAGCTCTGAATGCGTGCCCGCCTCAACTATTTTACCATTTTTCATGACAAAAATCTGATCGGAATTCACAATTGTAGCGATTCGGTGGGCGATTATGATGAGGGTGTGTTTGTCGGCGATGGTTTCGAGGGCGTTCTGAAGGGCCGTCTCGGTCTCGGTGTCTATATTGGAGGTTGCTTCATCCAAAACTAGAATTGAAGGCTTAAAGGCCACAGCGCGTGCGAATGCGACAAGTTGGCGCTCGCCTGCCGAGAATGTCGAGCCTCGTTCAGATACCACGTGGTCGAATCCGTCTTCAAGGTTTTCGATAAACCCGTTGCCCCTGAAAGCGCTGATGGTCTCCTGAATGTCCTCGTCTGTGATTTCTTCGTTATTGAGTTTGATGTTGTATCTTATATCGCCCGAGAATAAAAATACATCCTGCATGACCACCGCAATGCAGCGACGCAAATCGAGCAGATTATATTCCTTGATGTCCACTCCGTCGATGGTGATTTGTCCCTTCTGAATGTCGTAGAACCGAGCCAGCAGAGCGATAATCGTACTTTTTCCGGAGCCCGTCTCACCGACAAACGCACACCTTTGCTTTGCTTTTATCGAGAAGCTCACGTCCCGTAACACAAAGTCCTCGCTATTGTAAGCGAACCAGACGTTTTTGAATTCGATGTCACCGTTTAATTCTGAAATTGGGAGCCCCCCAGTGAAGTCCTCGTGGTACTCCTCATTATCCATTAGGTCAAACACCCGGTCTGCAGAAATCAAAGATGATTGAATACTAGAAAACTGGTCGGCCAGTTCCGCAATCGGGTTGAAAAGGTTCCTGATGTATGTCGTGAAGGCGTAAATTACGCCGACTTCTATCAATCCAAGCTTCATTGGAGAGGCAAATGTACCAATCAACAATGCTATCATGACATTAGAAATTGCTATAATCATTGGGTTTGAAAGGCTGTTTAGCATGAATTCCCGGATGCTCAATTTGCAATAGGTCTTACCTAACTCATGAAACTCATCGCGCTTCGCATCTTCGCGCGCAAAAATTTGTACTATTTTCATGCCTATAATGTTTTCCGCGAGGAAAGAATTGAGCTTGGAGAGTTGTGCTTTCACTTGTTTGAAGTTCTTTCGCGCAACGAAACGGTAGCCTACAGTATAAATTGCGACAATCGGAATTGACCACATGCACCAGAGCGCCAGGTCAGTGTTCATCGAAAACATCGCCACAATAATTCCAATTACCAGCAACACATCACGCACAATGACGATTAAAGTGCTCGAAAACAGATCGGACAACGACTCAATATCACTATTGATGCGCGTCAGGATTTTACCGCTTGAATTTCGGTCGAAAAAGCCCATTCCTAATTTCTGAATATGCGAAAACAGCGACGTTCGTAAGATGTGCATTATCGATTGCCCCAACTTTGTGAGTAGAATCGATTGACTGTAATTACAGATTACTCCGACGAGGATTACCCCGAAATATAACCCCGCAAAAAGGAGCAGGATATTAAAATCGTAAATTCCCTTCGACAGATAATTATCGATAACAACCTTCAAAATGTATGGTTGCACAATGGTTGAAAGGTTCTGGAAAATCGCAATCACGACAGCCACAAATGTCAGGCCTTTTTGGAAACGGAAGTAAGAAAGCAACCTTAAAATTGTGGAGCCCTTAGTCTTGCCGACGAATTCTTTCATGCTACCGTCCATCGAAATCACCTGCCTCTCCATCGTCGCCCAGGTAAAGAATTGTGTCCGCTAGTGCTGCCGCCGAACTTCGATGCGTCACAATAACGGCAGTACAACTTGCGATTTCAGTCTTAAGGTTTTCAATAATCTGGCGCTCGGTTTCAGAATCCAAAGCCGACATGCAATCGTCCAAAATCAGTATTTTAGGGTTCCTCACGAGTGCTCTCGCCAACGCAATACGTTGCTTCTGGCCGCCTGAAAGTGTCATGCCGCGCTCGCCGACCATGGTTTGGTAGCCGGCGGGAAATTCTGTGATGTTCTCATGGATGTGCGCCGCTTTTGCTGCCGCAAACACCTGATCGTCTTTAACCTTTGAGTCATAAAATCTGATGTTTTCTAAGATGGTGTCTGAGAACAAAAAGCATTCTTGTGGCACATATGCGCAAGCTTCTCTCAAAACTTTCAAAGGAATTTTATTTATTTCGATTCCGCCCACCTTCAGCATTCCATCATCGCATCCCCAGACGCGAGTAAGCAGTGTAGCAATTGTCGACTTGCCGCAGCCAGTCGGACCCATAATTGCAATTGAACCGCCCGAAGGCACATGGAAGTTTACATCTTTCAACACTTCACAAGGTATTCCTTCCGAACTTTCATATGAGAAATTCAGGTTCGAAGCTTCAATTTCGCCTGATGGCAATTCAGTAATAGACATATCAGCTCTTGAATCGTCAATTGTCGGCTTTTCAAGTAAAATCTTGTCGATACGCTTCATTGATGCAATTCCGCGCTGCCAACGGTCGACTATCCGGCCAATCATACCGATCGGGCCCATAATGAGCATAAGGTAGGTGTTGAACGAGACATAGTCTCCAAGTGTGATGGTTCCTTTTGCGACAAGCGTCCCTCCGACAACCAGAAAGACCGAAAATACTATACCAAACGTCAACTGCACGCTCGGACCAATTAATGAAAATGCCCTCGCAAGTTTAATTTCCGCTTCCACTTTTTTTGTACTCAACTTAGAAAACGTCTCTTCTTCCATCACTTCTTGCGAGAACGCCTTAATTACTCGAATTCCCGTGATATTCTCCTGGACCTTAGTCGAGATGTTTGAAATCGCTTCCTGCACCTTAGTATATCGAATTCGAACCATGAGTCGAACCTTAATAATCACAAACACCATAAAAGGAATCGGCGACACCGCCAGAAATGTCAGAAGTGGGTCAGTCGCCAAGACCATGTTGAATATAGATAATGAAGTAGTAACCAGAATATCCAGTATTGAAATTACTGCGAAGCCAAGCATCATCCTGACTGCCTGCACGTCTACGATTGAGCGAGTTATGATGTCTCCGGTGTTGTTTTTGACATAAAAATCTGAAGAAAGACTCTGAAGGTGGGAAAAAAGTTTCTCTCGCAAGAAAAATTCAACCAAACGGCAAAAGCCGAGAATCAGATATCGCCAAGTAAATCTCACTACAAATGCAGCAATCGCAATGGCGCCAAGCATCAACGCAATACTCTGAACATTAGCAATATCGATATTTTTAGCATTCAATGCATCAATCGCAAGCCCCAGATATTTAGGTATCAAAGTAGTAAAAAAAGTTGCCACAACTACAAGTACTATACCTATAGCGTATCGTGGCCAGTGTTTTTTGAAATATTCAAGAATTAACTTACTTGATTGCAATGTCAATCTCTCCCCGTTAAACTTGAGTTTATTCTACAACGAGAGAGAGTTAAAGTCAAAAGTCCTTGCTTAATTGAAAATATTTGGTAAAATGAAGTCAGAATTAAAATTAATGGAGGTAATGACATGAAAAGATTTAGAAAGATTACAGCAATTTCAGTTGCTATTGCTATGATGATTTCCTTACTAGCTGGCTGTAGTATTGACGAACTAAAGTTACTTAACGCCTTGAAAAAAACCGCCACAATCAATTCTATGAGATCCGAGGCTGGGCTCAGTCTTGAAATGAGTTCATTGAACTTGAACAGAGATCAAAATAAGATGTTTGCTCCAATCATAAATATGTTGGATGGTTCCGAAATTAAAACTGTGTCTCAATTGAACGCCAATGACGCAAAGACAATTATGAAAATTCAGGATGATGTATCTTTATCATTTGGAGACGTTAATACTAGTTTTTCTCTTTGGTTCGATTATGATAACGCTTCATTGACTAAAAAGAACAAAATGATTATTCAATTACCATCAATCGCAAAATCTTTTGTCCCTGTGCCAGCTATAAAAAAATACTGGTATATAAATGCACCAACCGCTGCTCCTGCAACGACAGCACCATCGGTGTCTCCAGACCCATCTGCTTCTCCAGCACCTACAATCTCTCCAGCTGCGCTAAACGAAAAGATGACCAACTTAATGTACGATTTAGCCCTGAAGTTCAACATCGGATTCAATATGATTAACAGATTACCAGATGAAACTGCAGCTCCAGAAACATTAGAAGTGTATCAGCTTTCTCTAGACGACAAAATAATTAAAGATGTATTAAGATACCTTGGTACTACATATGCAAGTGATAAAGAGGTTACAGATCTGATAAAAAATAATTTAATATCGATGATTGATTCTACTTCAAGTGCAAAGGAAGCAGCAGATATTAAGAAGCAAATTGAAGATTCAATCACTAGCTTCCAGAACAATCATTCTACTTTCACTCGTGATTTCAACAACTTCATGGATGATATTGCAAATATGAATATCCTCGGTAGCAAAGGTTTTAAAATTATTTTCAAAGTAAACGAAGATGGCTATGTCGTTAGCACCGAAGCCGTTATGGATCTAGCGTTAAATCTTACTCAAATGCAAGATGTCTTTTCAGGTCTTCCTGCTGCGACCCCATTAAAAGGCGGTTCGCTCAACCTTACTTTTAATTACAGCGATGTTTTATCAGACATTAACGAAGATGTGTCTGTGGCAATTCCGACACTTACACCATCAAATAGTTTCGACATGATGAATCTTCCAAAGATGCTTACATCAATTCCAGTTACCTTAAATCCAATTACAACTGCATCTACCTCAATTTCTGGCTATACCGAAGCTGGAACGTATGTTACCGTTCAAGTTTATTCAAGTTATATAGATTTTTTGACTAGTGCGTCAGGTAAAAAATTCGAAACGGTTGCAAAATCAAACGGAACATTCTACGTGCCAATAAATATTAAACTAAAATATGGGGACACAGTATTCGTGACCGTTGATAACGACTATACCACGAGCATAAAATATGATGTAGTTTACTTAGACAAAACTCCACCAAATGCTCCAATCGTCAATAACGTTACACACAATTCAAAGTTCGTCACCGGCAGAGCCGAACACTACACAAAACTATATATTAAAAGCGGCAACAAGATAATCGCTCTCGGTAAGGCAACATTCAAAAACACCTTTAAGATAGCTATCGCCAAGCAAAAAGCCGGCAAAATATTACGTGTTATTGCTAAGGACGCTTCAGGAAACTATTCAAAATGGACTTCAAAAGTCGTGTTGTAATTAATACACAATCTTGTATTTCGTCAGATAAGTCTTTCCAGCAGCAGTAATATATACACTATACTTGCCGCTCAGACCTTCTGCCGAAATCATCGCATCATATTTCTGATTCGGATTTCCACCAGGAATTGCAGTTAATGGGGTTACAAATGTTTCATTTGTAACCTCATTTTTTATTATTATGCTAGCATCTTTCGGTGCAGTCGTAGTATTCCAGTTTCCTTTAATAACAATTCTTCCGTACTCTTTGAACATTTCAACTCTGAAATTTGGTTGAACCTTGGATTTCAGATCATAAGAAACACCTTTTTCAGAAGGGAAAGTCCCGTATGTTCCAACAAAGACACCTTTAAGATTCAAATCAAAAGTGTTCTTATCAGTATACATTTTTCTGCGTTCCGAACGATATACCAAGACATTCACAAGCAGCTCAAAAACAACTTTGCTGCCCCGAGTTTCAACTATTGAAGCTGTGCGTTCCACGCCAGGCGTGGTGGATTTTGCATCGATTTTTGAAGTTTCTAATAAAGCGCCTGATGTCATCAAATAGTGATTTGGGCCTAGATATTCGGTGGCAGATATGAAAGAAGAATACCAGTCATTTCCGCGCTCCTTACCGAAAGACCAGACTTGCTCTACAACCATTTTTTTAGTGTCAATTTTATAGTGGACGCCCCTTGAATAGCTTTGCGAAGTTTTAACCACATCTTCAGGATTTGTGCGCTTTGCCCGGTATGATCCGTTATCGAATAACACAATGTCACCTTCTGGTGTAAAATTACATGCATGCTGCGCGTAAGACCACTGAAACCCAGAAAGTGCAAAAGAATTTTGCTTCAACAATTCTGGCTTGAAAAAATATTTTTTATTGAGCTTCGTCCAGCCTTCAGGATCTCCCATGAACCATTTCAACTTCTTGGTTGTGTAATCAACTCCGACAATTCCATCCACATTACGACCTGAAAAAATCAACGTGTCGGTTTTCGGATTGTAGGAAAGTGCATTTAAATGAAACCAGTCATTGCCCTTTTTATTAAAGGAACCGCCGTCAGTCTGAGAAAAGTAATCATTCATGTCAAAAGTCTTTACAATTTTGCCCGTCTTTCTGTCGATTTCAACTGCACGATCCTCAACAGTTTTAAAACTGGCAGGGCTACTGCAGGCAATAATATTGCCATTTGGCATTTCAATAAAGTCGTGGTGCTGCCCACCTGGAAAGACGTACTCAAAATAAACTTTGCCAATCAGGTCCATTTCTCTTAGGCCACATGAATAGTATTTACCATCAATATAGTTAACCGTAGACGACATTATTCTACCATTTGCTAGAAGACGTGTAGGCATTGTCGTGCCTTCTTCCATCAGGTACCAACGGATATCCCCATTAGAATCGTACGCCATCGAAGAAATGTTTTCAGGGGTTATCGACGAAGGATCACAGAAAGTAAGCCCCTCTGCAAACTGACCGTCAACCTTCGTTAAAACTTTCGCCTTCGCTGAGATTGCATTTAAGGCTTCCGTCTCAATTGAAATTGTTTTTTTAGTGCCATCTTGTAGAACTAATTCCACATTATTCTTTTCGCCAGGATATAATCCGTAAATCGGAAGAATGTGCTGAGTGGCAGCGGGAAAAGTAGTTTTAATATCGACTTTTGAATCATGCCCAAAGACTGTAAGTTGAACAGTAGTTGCTGTATCTGTATTAAACATTACAAGTGCAGTCAAAGGCGAGATTAAGTATGGGTTCAATGTTACAAAGGGGTCAGAAAATTTATAACCGCGTTTCAATTCTGCCTGGAGTGTTTCATCAATTTTTGCCTGAGCTGCAAGGTAATCGTTTTTTATATCAATCTTGTCAAGTACATAATTCGTTTGAGTTGATGGAGGCGTGGTTGGTTGAGGCGATGCCGTATTTTTAGGTAAATTCCCTTGTATGGGTGTGCATCCGGCAAGGACCAACACTAGTGCAATTGCAATTAATCTTTTAATAATCGTGTACATTTCATTCCCTCTTCCTAATTTTTCGGTTCATTAAAAATTCACAAACAAACCAATAGAAATTATACACAAAAAGAGAGGATAAATAAAGGATAAAATCGAATTCAATTAATCTTTTTTAGCCGCATCGTTATATTCGCCAAGCAAATTGTCTGTCAACTTCTCGACAGAAATAATTTCATGTGCGCGATACGCGTTTGTACCAGCGAACGCAAAGCCATTCTGCATTCTGCCCTTTTGTGCGTTGTTAAGCGCGAGCGCAATGCAATACGGACTGTTGAGGTGATCGCAAGTCACAATGCAGTGATACGGGCATTTGAAAGGAATCTTATCCCCCGCCTCAACCTGATCGGTAAAATTATTTTTAATTGCACGACCTGGCATACCAACAGGGCTCTTGATAATCCCTATATCGGCTTCGGTAGCATTAATATATGAGTTCTTAAACCCTTCAGATGCGTCACACTCGTCTGTCGTAACAAACTGCGTGCCCATCTGAACTCCAGCGGCACCAAGCTCCATGAAATCGTATATATCAGAACCAGTATATATGCCTCCGCCTACAATAACAGGAATTTTTTTCGAGTACTGAGCCTCAAAAGGCTCCACAGTCTCAAGAACATCTTTCAAAATATTGTCGAGAGAATAATCAGGATCGTCAATCTGCTCAGCCTTGAATCCTAAATGTCCGCCCGCTTTCGGACCTTCAACTACTATTGCATCAGGCAAATAATTGTATTTGTCCATCCATTTTTTAATTATGATTTTCGCAGCTCTTCCAGACGAGACAATCGGAACCAGCTTCGTCTTTTTTGAGCCATGTAAAAGATCAGGCAAATTCAAAGGAAGTCCTGCACCTGAAAAAATGACGTCGATTCCCTCTTCAATTGATGCTTTTACGTATTCTGCAAAGTCCGAAAGTGCGACCATTATGTTCACTCCAAGAATTCCTTTTGTCAGTTCTCTTGCTTTTCTAATTTCATTTCGCAACACTCTAATATTTGCTTCAAGGTAATTCGAATAGGCATCCGGCTCCGAAAGCCCGATTCCCGCCGCTGAAATAACTCCGATCCCACCTTGGTTTGCTACTGCTGCTGATAGTCTAGATAAAGAAACTCCGATTCCCATGCCGCCCTGTATAATTGGCAGCTTTGCCGTTAAATTGCCTATAATTAGGCTTTTCATTTTATTGATATTCATAAAACCTCTTTCTTGTCACTAAATATAGTGTACACCTATCCCCGACAAAACACAATCTTAGGCTCTAATAAATTTAGAACCTACATACTTAGCTGACACAATGTAACGCTTTGGCGCATGACCAAAATAATTGAATGGATAGCATGTCGTCAGCGTCAATACCGCATTCTTTGTCGGGACAATTACTGTCCGATTATCTGCGTCAACTATACGAATACTTGACACTTCATATGCGTGTTTTCCGGTAACAGTATTAATGATTAATTTGTCACCTTTTTTCAATTCACCAAGACGTTCAAATACCCCGTCTCTATGTCCAGAAAGCACGCAATTATCCTTAACTCCTGGCAACACGCTTCCAATAAAATGACCCACTCCAAGTTTTAAAGATTCATCATCTGTTCCTTGCACAATCCTTAAATTGCGCTGAATTGCAGGTATATAAATGCTTCCAATTGTGTCTCCACTTTGAATTTTTCGAGGATACGCTACTAATTCAGGTTTTGTATCAGAAACCACACCCGCTCCTATCGGTCGGTTTGTGGTTTCAACATCTTTCGTCGACTGCACTGGAATATAGGTATAGTCTGCAGGCGGAAGGTAATTCAGAACCGCCCACAATACAAAACCTAATCCCAAAACTAAAACTACTCGAGGTGCAAATCGAAAGGAAAAATTCTTCTTAAATGTTTTGTTTTCTTTCATTTTCAAATCGCCTTCTCACGAAAAACATTACAGCCGCAATTGCGATCAACGCAAGCCCTGCGTATAAAAATCCGTAAAACGGCGTTCCTGTCTGAGGAAGTTCCCCGCCAATCACAGTTCTGTCAGCAGTTGGAGCAGGTGTCGTTCTTCCGTTAATTGGAGTTGGTGCAGGTGTAGTTCCATTAATTGGAGTTGGTGAAGGAGTATTATTTCCAGGACTAGTTGGAACTGGAGAAGTCGTTGCCAAAGTAGCACAAAGTCCATTTGTAATTGTATTTGTATCAAGTGTGACTTCACCATTACGAGCTAGAAGCTGTCCTTGGATTGTCGCACCAGTTTGTGCTGCAATCGAAGTCAATGCAAAAATATGCCCTACAAAATGAGAATTAGTTCCGAGAGTTGCTGAACTTCCTACTTTCCAAAAAATTCTGCAAAAACGTGCTTCATTTAACAATGCCACATTACTGGATGATGCAGTAATCAAAGTAGAATTCGTCTTGAAAACAAACACACCATCTGGATCTCCAAGTGCGTTCAAAGTCAGTGTTCCTGTAATCTGAAAATAACCTGCCGAGGACACATAAACGCCTGGAACAAGTGTCGTCCCACCGAGTTCAGGGTTAATTGTTAACTCTGGGATTCTTCCATCGGCATCATTATACGCCGTAATAAGAGCATTTTTTGCTGCAAGTGCTTGAGCATCGCCAAGATGAACTGCACCGCTAATTGTAACTCCCGCTTGCCCTGGGAAAGCCGTACCTGGGTGCAAACCCACATCTCCTCCAGCGCTACCATTAATCACGGACGTTCCTGTATTCGTGATAGTCGTTCCTGCCAATATTGCATAGGAAGACGTAATTCCTAAATTAACCGGCGGTTGTGCGGCTAAAGTACTTGTCCCAAATGACATCGAAAACAAAAATACAAATGCAAAAAATCATACTAACACTTTTTTCTTTACTGTAGTCTTCATATAAACCATTCCCTTCAAATCTTCAATGCTAAAAAAACGTTCACCATATTTCGAGAACTCTCTAACGCATCATTCATGGTACTTTTGCTAAAAAATGAAAAATAAAAATTGTTTGGTGTACCAAACGTACCTTCTGTAACTACTACTATATACCTATTTTGAGAAAATACAAGTTAATTCCATAAAATACTTCTGGCATCTATGATATAATCAAATTTGCACTAATATCGATTCTAAGGAGACTTCAAATGGGTAAAATACTGGTACTGGCGGAAAAGCCATCTGTAGGGAAAGAACTGGCACGAGTTCTCGGTAGTACTCAAAGCCGAGATGGGCATATTGTCGGACCTAAATACATCATTACATGGGCTCTCGGGCATCTAGTCACTCTGGCAGATCCAGATCATTATGATGATAAATATAAAAAGTGGGCGTTAGAAACTTTACCTATGATTCCAAAAAAAATGGATTTGGTTGTAATTAAACAAACTTCAAAGCAATATGCCACCGTGAAGGCACTATTGAAGAACCCTGAAATTGACGAACTCGTTATTGCAACAGATGCAGGAAGAGAAGGCGAACTCGTAGCACGCTGGATTATTCAAAAGGCTGGGTTCAAAAAGCCAATTAAGCGCCTATGGATTTCCTCCCAGACGGATAAAGCCATTAAAGAAGGTTTCTCCGCTCTCAAACCAGGAAAAGATTATGAGAATCTATTTCAATCGGCTCTTTCCCGTGCTGAGGCCGACTGGCTCGTCGGCCTCAACGTAACGCGTGCGCTTACCTGTAAATACAATGCGCAACTTTCGGCAGGCAGGGTTCAGACGCCTACTCTCGCGATGATTGTTCAACGTGAAAATGAAATCCGAGCATTCGTCCCTCGCGAATTTTACAATATTGTTGCTTTGCTAAATGGTTTTCAAGTAACATGGAAAGACCGAAAGACTTCGAACGGCCGAATATTCGAGAAAACTCGTGCCGATGAAATAATAAAAAAATGCTCAGGTCAATCTTGCACCATTAAAGATGTAAAAAAAGAACTGAAGCGTGAACCATCACCGCTGCTTTATGATTTGACCGAACTCCAGCGAGATGCAAATAAGCGCTACGGATTTTCAGCCAAAGATACTTTGAACCATATGCAAAAACTTTATGAACAGCACAAACTTCTTACCTATCCTCGAACTGACTCACGTCATTTGACTACAGATATTTTACCAACATTAAAAGACCGCCTCAAAAGCATATCTATCGGCGCATACTCTCCATTTGCTGCAGCGATTTTGAGAAGCCCCATCGTGTCAAACAAACGTTTTGTTGACGACGCAAAAGTATCAGACCATCACGCCATCATCCCTACTGAGCAGTTTGTCGATTTGAGCCGTCTTTCGCCTGACGAACGACGAGTCTATGATTTGGTTGTAAAGCGTTTTCTGGCTGTTTTGAGCCCTGACTTTGTGTACGAAAAGACGACAGTTTCGGCGGATATCGCCGGTGAGTTGTTCACGGCTAGTGGTAAAATCATTCAATCAAAAGGATGGAAAAGTATTTATGACACTGCAGGCGCTGATGTTTCAGATGATGAGGGATTAGATGAAGAATCCTCAGAGGAGCGTGAGCAGTCTCTTCCTAATATAAATAAGGGTGATTCTTTCCAGGTAAAAAATCTGAAAGCAAATACAGGAAAAACTTCTCCGCCAGCGCGTTACACTGAAGCGACCCTGCTGTCAGCAATGGAGCACCCAGGAAAGTTTATCGAAAATGCTGAAATGCGAGGCATTATGGACAATACTAAGGGAATTGGCACCCCAGCGACTCGCGCTGATATTATTGAGAAATTATTTAACACAAATTATATTGAACGGCGCGGAAAATATATTTTTCCTTTAAGTAAAGGTGAACAACTTATTGCAATCGTACCAGAGGATCTCAAATCCCCTGAACTTACTGCAAATTGGGAGCAGAAGTTGGCCCTAATCAGCAAAGGTACGGTTAAAAGCGCAATTTTCGATCAAGAGATCCGAAATTATGCTACTAAAATCGTGAGTAATGTTATCGCTAGTAATGCCGCATATAAACACGACAACCTGTCAAAGACGCGTTGCCCTCACTGCGATAAGTTTCTCCTCGAAATCAATGGCAAAAAAGGCAAAATGCTTGTATGCCCTGACCGTGAATGCGGTTATAAACAAAACGAGTCTTTCACGAGTAATGCACGTTGTCCAAAATGCAAGAAGAACCTTGAGGTCACAGGCGATGGAGAAAAGAAGTTGTATGCATGTAAATGTGGATTCCGAGAAAAATATGATACATTTAACAAAAGACTTGCCGAAAACCGGAGCAATCTTTCAAAAAACGATGTCCAAAAATACATGAGTTCTCAAAAGTCCGAAGAACCCTTGAGTTCGGCTTTTGCAGATGCTTGGGCAAAGGCGAATAAATCTAACCCTTAATTCTGATAAACGGATTTGTATTTCGAAGCTCCACTTCAAACTGAACTAGAGATTTAATCAAATTTGACAACTTGGCATGTCCATAATTTCGACTGTCAAAGTCCGGATAACGCTTATTTAAGATATTCCCCACCTCGGACAACGAAATCCAGTTATCCTCGTCAGAATTCTCGTTCACAATTTTCTTAATAGCTTTCGTAATCGACTCAATGCTTGCCATAGCGCCTTTTGGCGGCTCCGCTTTTTCCTTAGGGGCTTCTTGTTTGACCTTAGCAGGTGGCGTTTTCTTTGCTTGCTTTGAAACTGGTGGCTCCTCAATTGAAGCCACAGGTACTAGTACTTCCAGATACTTAAACTTTTCACATGCAGAAATGAAAGCTGTAGGCGTCTTTTTCTCACCCATTCCAATTACATACATGCCAGCTTCTCGCAATCTCGCTGCAAGTTTTGTAAAGTCACTATCGCTTGATACAATACAAAAACCATCGACATTTCCAGAGTACAAAATATCCATTGCATCAATAATTAATGCCGCGTCAGTAGCGTTCTTTCCGTACGTATACATATACTGCTGAATCGGCGTAATCGAATACGCTAAAAGTACGTTCTTCCAAGCCGCGAGTTGTGGTGTCGTAAAATCACCATAAATCCTCTTATAAGTAGGCATTCCGTGATTTGAAAGTTCATCTAAAATATACTTTATGTACTTCTCCGAGACATTATCCGCATCTATCAATACTGCAATTCTTTTATCCTGTGCCATATAACCCTCCCAGACCTAATAACCGGCCTTCTTCCCTGTCATTTCGTCAATGACAATTTTTATAATTAACGTTCTTTCAAATAATGCGTCCGGATATGAAAATTCTACTTGATCAGTATGTTTACACATAAGTGCATCAAGTGCCAACTTCTTTTCCTCTCGAACTTCCACAAAACTCGCCTTTCCCGTTCCGAACACACTACGATATCTTGAGCTGCATTTCGATGAATTGTCAACAGAATAAATCTCTGCATCTACATCCACAAGGAAAGCTACAGATGGACTCTTCTTGATTATTTCGACTTTCCGCCCCTCATTTGCCGAATGCAAATATATTACCTCATTTAAATAAGCATAATTCATTGCAACTAAATACGGTTCTCCTTCATCCACCAACGCTATTCGAATAACTTCACTTCTTGAAAGAATTTCTTCAATTTCATTTTTATCAACTATCTCGCGATCTTTCCTTCTCATCTTGCTCTTTACCTCTTTCCGTGTTCAAATGGTTCGCCAGCTGCTTTTGGGGCTTGCGATGACTTCGAGAAAATTACTAACGCTATCAATGTTACCACATAAGGGAATACTTTGAGAATAACCCCTGGAATTTGTGCCAAAGACGGTATGACCTGTGAGACGTTTGCAATCGTACTTGCGAACCCGAAGAACAAGGTCGCACCCAGAATACCGAGAGGCTTCCACTGTCCGAAGATGAGCGCTGCAAGCGCTAGAAAACCTAACCCGAATACATTCCCGTTGAACTCTCCCGAGAACGTCACAAGTATGGCGGCTCCGCCAAGTCCTGCAAACGCGCCAGAAATCATGACCGCGATGTAACGAATCCGAAAAACATTAATGCCTGCCGCATCTGCAGCCTGCGGGTGTTCGCCACACGCACGTAACCGCAAACCAAAAGGCGTCTTAAAAAGCACAAATGCACCCAAGCCTAGTATCAAAAACACAAGCCATGTCGTCCAGTATGTGTTCGTGAAAAGGATTTTGCCTATGAAAGGTATATCTTTTAGAAACGGCACATCAAATCCGATTAGTCCACTTTTTATTTGAATATTTCCGCTTCCTGTGATGTTTCTGGCAAGAAACACAGTCAGCGCGCCGGCAATCATATTTATCGCCGTTCCACTGATAACCTGATTTGCGTTGAGGCTGACTGATGCAAAGGCGTGCAAAAGTGAAAACAACGAACTGACCACAATTGCGACTCCAATCCCAATCCATACCGCCTCCTGCTGAGGCATGATTTCCTGAAGCTTGTAAATAGTAAACGCACTCGAAAACGACCCGATGACCATGAGACCCTCAAGTCCGATGTTTACGACACCACTGCGCTCTGAAAAAAGGCCTCCTAGTGCTGCAATGAGCAAAGGAATTGTGAACACGATTGCATATGGCGAAATGTTTTCAATTATTGAAATAATGTCATTCATTTTTCGCACCCCTCTTTCCTTTTTTCTTAAACCAGTTGATTGCGCGTTCGATCAAAATACTTGTCGCCGCAAAATATATAATTGTGGCTATGATTGTGTCTGCAATTTCTGGTGGTATGCTGGTGTTTGCGTTCATAAAGCCTTTTCCTGTGTACAGTATCCCAAAGAACAGAGCTGCCAGGAAAGCCCCGATTGGTGTGTTTGCGCCGATAAGCGCGACGGCTATTCCATCAAATCCTTGCGTAGGCATTATTCCAATCTGCATGCTAGTTGCGTTGCCCATGTATTGTGCCGCACCTGCAAGCCCTGCAAGTCCGCCGGCAATCATCATAGACAAGATGATATTTCGATTTACATTGATTCCTGCGTACTCAGCCGAATGCCTATTGAATCCGACAGCTTTCAGTTCGAAACCAAGAACTGTCCGGTTCAAGATAAATGCAATAAGAATTACCGACACAATCGCGAAGAAGAGTCCGAGATTAATGACCGAACCCCCAAAAAGGTCGCTCAACGCCCCGATTCTAAGCCCGGACAATGCTGGAATTTGACGCGATTCAGTTTCAAGAAATTCGCCCTTGAAAAATGTCGGTATTGCATAATACACAACCCAATATGCAATCCAGTTCATCATAATAGTTGAGACAACCTCGTGTACGTTAAAGACTGCCTTTAATAATCCAGGAATTATCCCCCAAACTGCACCGCCAAGAATACCCGCACCTACTACCATGACGATCATAATTGGCTGGGGGAAATTGAAACTCAAGCCTACTGCAACTGCACAGAAACCACCAAAAAGCATCTGACCGGCGGCTCCAATATTGAAAAGTCCTGTTCGAAATGCAAATGCTACCGAAAGTCCTGTAAGAATTAGTGGGGTCGACACTGCTAATGTGTCTCCAAGTCGAGAAATTCCTTTCAGCCCTATTCCCAATCCGCCTTGCAAAAGGTACCCGTAACCTTCAATTGGATTGCTGCCAATCGCAAGCATTAAGAGTGCTCCGGCAATCAAGCCAAACAACGTAGCTAAAAGGGATACAATCAGTGTGTTGAAATTCAGTTTTTTCATACTGTCACCCTCCTGTTGATACCCGTCATCATGAGCCCGACTTCGTTCTCGTCAGTATCATTCGCGTCAACTATTCCAACCAGTTCGCCGTTATTAATAACCGCTATCCTATCGGAAACATTAAGGATTTCATCAAGTTCGAGAGACACAAGAAGTACGGCCTTTCCGCTGTCGCGTTGCTCAACAATCCTCTTGTGAATGTATTCAATTGAACCTACATCGAGACCACGTGTCGGTTGAACAGCAATAAGCAGTTCGGGATTTAGATCAATTTCACGTCCGACGATAGCCTTTTGCTGGTTTCCACCTGAAAGTGAGCGAGCTTTTGAATAAGCACCCTCTCCAGCCCGAACGTCAAATTGCTTGATAACTTTATTTGCATGATCGTTAATCTCTTTTTGATTTAGCAACCCGTGTTTTGAATAAGGTTTACGATAATATACTTCAAGCACAAGATTGTTTTCAAGAGAATAATCTAGCACAAGTCCTCGCCTTTGGCGATCTTCAGGAATATGTGCTATGCCTGCCTCAATTCTTTTTCGAATTGAACGGTGCTTCAGATCATTTCCTTTCAAAAGAATACTACCAGAGGTGATGTTTCGCATACCAGTAATTGCCTCTACGAGTTCAGTTTGTCCGTTACCTTCTACCCCAGCGACACCAAGTATTTCACCTGCTCTTAAAGAGATTGAAAAATCCTTTAAGCCCAGAACTTTTTTATTATTTAACACATTCAAATGTTCAATTTCAAGAATAACTTCGCCTAATTTCTGAGGTTGCTTGTCTACAACAAAATCTACGACTCGACCAACCATCATTTCAGCCATTTTTTCTTCAGTAGTTTCTTTAACTTCTACCATTCCTATTACTTTGCCTCTTCTTAATACGGTGCAACGGTCAGCTGCAGCTTTAATTTCTTTCAGCTTATGAGTAATCAAAATAATTGATTTGCCTTCTTTTACAAGATCTTTCATGATTTTTATCAACTCAATAATTTCCTGAGGAGTCAATACCGCAGTTGGCTCATCAAAGATTAGAATTTCTGCATCTCGATACAACATTTTCAAAATTTCAACTCTTTGCTGCATACCTACAGAAATATCTTGAATTTGAGAATCGGGTTCAACATTCAAATTGTATTTATCAGATAACTCTTTTATTTTCTTTGATGCGGCTTTAAGATTCATGCCACCAATGCCCATTTTAGGCTCTTTCCCAAGTACAATATTCTCAGTAACAGTAAAATTGTGGACAAGTTTAAAATGTTGATGTACCATGCCAATTTTTAAGTCATTGGCGATGTTTGGGTTTGAAATATTTACTCTCTTGCCTTTTATACTAATAGAACCCTTGTCGGGTTGATATAATCCGAAAAGCACCGACATCAATGTAGATTTACCTGCGCCATTTTCTCCAAGCAAGGCATGAATTTCGCCCTTTTGAAGTTTCAAAGTAATATCATCATTAGCTCTTATGCCAGGAAAATCTTTTGTAATATTAAGCATTTCTACGACGTATTCCAAAATATCACCCCTAATAATCAACAAGGGGGAAGCATATATATGTTCCCCCTTGTTTCATGATTAATTTTTTTGTCTTACTTCATTAACTGTCCTTGCTTGTCAGATACAACGATTGACTTATCTTTAATTTTTGCAGTAACTTCAGTTGCTTTTGCAGAAGCATCAGCTGAAAGATTTGGGTTAGTTGCTGGAATTCCTACGCCATTATTAGCAGCGCTGAAAGTCAATGTCTGTCCACCAGGGAAAGTTCCGCCGTTTTCAGCCATTATCATATCATAAGTAGCAACGTCAATTTTCTTCATTGCCGAAGTTAAAATAACTGATTTTTCGCCTGAATACACACCTTGTGAGAATTGATCTACGTCAACTCCAACAATCCAAGCCTGTTCGTTCTTCTGTGCACGAGCTTTTGCTTCATTAATTGCACCAACGCCAACTCCACCAGCTGCACAGAAGATTGCTTTAACGCCTCTGTCAAACATTTGAGCTGCTAGTTGTTGCCCTGCTGCTACTTCACTAAAAGTACCTTGATATACAAAATTCGTCTTGTCCATGGTTATTGCAGTTCCATAATTGTCATTAGCATACTTGATTCCTTGTTGGAATCCCCAATTGAACTTCTGAACAGGAGGAATTTCCATACCACCAATAAATCCAACTGCGCCTTTATTCAATTGTACTGCTGTTGCAACACCTGCGATAAATCCTGATTCATGCTCAGTAAAGAATATTGAAACGGTATTAGTTCCAACTGTTACTACATTTCCAACCTTTGGCTGACCATCAATAAATACAAACTTTGCATCTGGGTATTTTGTCTGTGCTTTTCCAATTGCTGTCTCAAACTTGAAACCAGGGCAAACGATAAATTTATACCCTGAATCATAAAGGTTTCCGATTTCTTTTAAGTAATCAGCTTCTGTCGTTCCAGTTGGCTTCAAATACTTAGATGGAATTCCTAATTGATCAGCTGCCCTCTTTGCGCCTTCCCATGTGCCTTGATTAAATGATTTGTCATCAATCGTACCTGCATCTGTAACCATTCCGACTTTAAATTTCGGTGTCGGATTTGTCGTAGGTGTAGGCGTACCACCAGTTGTCTTACATCCTGCTGCTAACGTAACTACCATTGCTGTTGCTGCTAGTAAAGCTAAAATCTTCTTCATACTAAAAATTCCCCCTTTATGTTTTTTTCATTTAGGTAAATTCTACATCAAAAAAGAACGTTTTACAAGAGAAAACGTTCTTTTTGAGATTAATCTTTTGTTTTTTTCTGAAAATTATCTTGGTTGGTAACATTCTTTGCAATAAACTGGCTTTTCGCCGTTTGGCTTGAAAGGAACAGTAGTATTTTTTCCGCATTCTGCACAAACAGCTGGGAACATTTCTCTTTGTGAATTACCAAATCCGCCTCTTCCGCTTCTTTGGTTTTGTTTCTTAGCTGCTCTACAGTCAGGGCATCTTTGTGGTTCGTTATCGAATCCCTTTTCCTGATAAAAAGCTTGTTCGTTTTCTGTGAAAATGAAATCTGAATCACAGTCCCTGCACTTAATTGTCTTATCCGCCATTACAATTGCCTCCTCGATTTTACTTGCACTAAACACTTTGTATAAAATTTATATCACATATTGAGAATAATAGATACAATTTTTTTCAATTTGACTAAAAAAAGCATCATTTTTTGTCAGAATACTTAATTCCGACATGAGTAGCATCGCAAAACGGCATATTTGTTGATCTTCCACACCTACAAAGCACTACACGATTTCTCACTTCATAGGTTGTGCCATCAGCAGATTCAATTGGAATATTTCCTTTAACAAATATCCCCCCGCTAGCCCTACATTCCGGGTCTTGAAGTATATCAATTGAAGGTTCATATTCAGGTTCAAACGCGTTTCCATCTTTATCTTTTGCCACAAGCCTCCCTGCAGGACACTCCGACGCCGCAATAATTGCTTCTTTTCGAAAAATAGGGTTGCCTGAACTTTCTGTCAACTCCCATACATTTCCTTCTTCTCTGTGGCAAAACCTAGCGTATGCGCATCTGTTATCATCATATAAATCAAGATTTTTACTTTCCATGACTTTCGCGCGATCTTCATAATTTCTTTTCGATGCCGTTTCAGAACCGTCAAACTTATTTTTCTCGTGGAACCCATCGCAAAACGGAGGGTTTTGTGATTTGCCGCATCGACAAAGTGCATACGATTCAAATTGTGGCATTTCTCTGCCGTCCTCGTAAACATAGCCCTTTCCTTTTGGAACGATTACCTTCTCCGCGAGCGGAACGCCTCCAGAAACCACGTATGGTCCATCTTTTATAATCACAATTTTTGGTCTTCCGTTGTTTTTATCGCTCAATTCTTCACCTACTTAAATATCAAATTTTCAGCAATTGCAAATACGGTTGATTTAATTTGCTCTTCCCGCGTAACGGTTGCAGGATTGTCTCCTGATTGTGCCCCATAATATCCAAACTGTGCGTGATTACCGCCACTAATTTCGATATAAACTGAGTCAGCAGGCATTAATGCTATACTATTCTCAAACGTAGTTTTATTTAAAATCCCATCTAATGAAGCATTGATAGATAGCACCTTTAATTTTGTTTTACTAAGATCTACAGATGTGTAAGCTGCAAGTAGCAAAACTCCCTTTAGTTTCGAAGCATTATTTGCAGCATAAGTACAAGCCATAGCTCCTCCTTGTGAGTGTCCACCTATTACCCAATTTTTTATTTTTGGATGGTTTGAGATAATTTTATCTGCTGCATTTGTATCAAAAACAGCTAAATTAAAAGGCATATTAACTAAAATACAAGTATAGCCTGTCTTTGCAATTTGCATCATCAACTCTGCATATGCAATATATTCTACCTTTGCTCCTGGGTAAAAAATTATCCCCGTATTAGGTTCCAGCCCCTTTGGAGAGAATACAATACTCCCGTTAATTTGATCAACATTTATGCTGGTTTCAGCGGCAATAACTTGTTGCAATGTAAGGGTAGAATGATAATAATCGTTAGTATAAAAATAAAATATTGTTGAACCGGCAATAATAATGATTACTATTGCAAGAGCAATTAATC
>Ga0194056_10000483_pt1 | contig 21820 bp, 26 predicted proteins | sample SepL4413m_MetaG_FD_155458 | JGI IMG/M metagenome (GOLD analysis project Ga0194056, IMG submission 155458) | Anoxic zone freshwater microbial communities from boreal shield lake in IISD Experimental Lakes Area, Ontario, Canada - Sep2016-L442-13m | ecosystem: Environmental > Aquatic > Freshwater... | reverse complement strand
AATATATCCATGAGTTGCTGGCCCAATCTCCCAATATTGATACCATCCTGCTGGCCTGTACCCATTACCCCCTGATGCTCGAGAAGATCAGGGAATTCACCCCCGCCGGTATTCGCATCATCCCCCAGGGTGAAATTGTAGCCAATAGCCTGAGCAACTATCTTGACCACCATCCGGAAATAGCAGACAAATGCAGTAAACATGGCAAGCATTCCTTTTTTACTACCGATTCTACCACTGATTTTGATAATCATGCCAGTCTTTTCTTCGGAAAAGCAGTAAAATCAACCCATTTAAGCCTTTAATCGCAAAAAAACCCTCAGTTCCCAACAGTCTTCTGCCAACTTTCCCCTACCTTTGCCGTCCTTTCACAAACAACAGGGATGGTGCCCTGCTGGGTGTAACAAAATCGGATCTTAAAATTTATTTGTAAAAGGAAAAACTTAATCAAATGCCAGGTAAAAAAAGAACCTATCAACCGCACAAACGCCGCAGAAAATCTGTACATGGATTTCGCCAGCGTATGCAAACCGCTAATGGCCGTAAAGTATTGGCCAGCCGCAGAAAGAAAGGACGTCATAAACTAACGGTTTCTAGCGAACACGGAGATAAAAAATAAAATTGCCGGTTGCTGAATAGCCAACCCGGTGTAAATAATTAAGTCCTGCTTTTCGGCAGGACTTTTTAATTTTGAACAATTGAATAGTTTAGCACGATATACCCTTTCCAAAAAGGAGCGACTGAAAAGCCGGAAACTGATCGAACAGTTATTCCGGGAAGGACAGTCATTCTCTGTTACCCCCTTCCGGATCATTTGGATGTTTACCCAATCCCCCTCACCCGTATTGCAGGCAGGATTCTCTGTGAGCAGTAAATATTTTAAAAAAGCAGTTGACCGCAACCGCATAAAAAGACAGATGCGTGATGCCTACCGCCTGCAAAAAAATACACTGATGGAAAAACTGCAGCTGGAGCAAAAACAACTGTCTGTTTTTTTTATTTATACTGGAAGGGTATTGCCTGAATACAGCACACTGTTTGATAAAACCGGTACGGCATTAAAAAATCTGATCAAGAACTTTCATGAAAATACTGCTGCAAATACTTAGTATGCCTTTTATCCTGCTGATAAAATTATATCAGTGGATCATCTCACCCTGGCTGGGACAAAAATGCCGGTATACCCCAACCTGTTCGCAATATGGAATTGAAGCATTAAAAAAATATGGACCCATTAAGGGATTGTGGCTGACCATTAAAAGAGTGTCGACCTGCCATCCATGGGGTGGACAAGGATATGACCCCCTTCCATAAAAAATAAAACTGCCATCCTGAGATGGCAGTTCTTAGTTAAATATTCTATTTAAAAATATCATTATCCTCCAAAACGTTCAGCTACTTTATTCCAGTTCACTACATTCCAAAAAGCAGCAAGGTAATCAGCACGGCGATTCTGGTAATGCAGGTAGTAAGCATGTTCCCAAACATCGCAACCCAATATTGGGGTGCCTTTTACATCAACAACATCCATTAAAGGATTATCCTGATTCGGGGTAGAAGAGATCTCCAGTTTTCCGTCTTTAACGATGAGCCATGCCCAGCCACTTCCAAAACGAGTTAATCCTGCGGCGGCAAATTTTTCTTTGAATGCATCAAAAGATCCGAATGCTGCTTGAATGGCATCAGCCAGTTTTCCGGTTGGTGCACCGCCACTGTTGGGGGCCATGGATTCCCAGAAAAAACTGTGGTTCCAATGTCCACCACCATTATTGCGAACAGCAGCACTAATACTACCTGCATGTTTCACCAATTCTTCAATGGATTTATTTTCCTGTTCGGTTCCGGCAATGGCCTTATTCAGATTATCAACATAAGCCTGATGATGTTTGCCATGATGAATCTTCATGGTTGTGCTATCGATATGCGGCTCCAGTGCTTCAAAAGCATACGGTAACGGGGGTAAGGTAAATGGCATAAGATGAAAATTTAAGTTTTATGAATCTGTTGTGAATTGTAGGCACCAAATTTACGCTATCTATTTTCTTAATGGTGTTAAATGAAACAAATTGTATTGATCATATTTACGTTTTCGGGAATTTGTATGGCTTATGCCCAACAGCTTCCCCTAAAAGCACTTGAAACTGAAATGTTGGCTGCCCCAAAGCCCAATGCAAATTTAGCCCCTAACCCGGCCAGCAATAAAGTGGAAATAACCCTTTCCGGTTTTGAACCAGGGCTCATTAGGATACAGCTTGTTGATGCATTGGGCAATATCCTCAGGGATGATAAACGATTGCTGTATAGTGGGGATGAATCACTGATGCTGATGTTCAATGCAAAACCGGGGATCTATTTCGTATGCATCCGACAGCATCAGCATAAACTTCGAAAAAGGCTGGTGCTTTTATAAATTATCTTCTGGCTAAAAAAAATGATTTCATTAGTAATGACGCTGCTTCCTGCATAACGCCTCCCAGCAGTTCCGTTTTTGGATGAAAGGGATTTGCGGTGGTCAATTTTCGATAGCCGTTCTTCTCATCCGAAGCACCATACACGATCCTTCCGATCTTGCTCCAGTACAATGCCCCGCAACACATGAGGCAGGGTTCCAGGGTTACATAAAGACATGCTTCGGGTAAATACTTGCTGCCCAAAAAATTAAAGGCAGTCGTAAGCGCCATGATCTCTGCATGAGCCGTGCAATCGTTCAGCAATTCAACCTGATTATGTGCCTTAGCAATGATCTGCCCGTTCATGACGATGATGGCACCCACAGGTACTTCTCCGGCATCGAATGCTTTTTGGGCTTCCTGAAGCGCGAGCTTCATATATTGTTCATCATCCATGCATCTAAATTTTACTGGGTCCAAAAACACCGGCTATGATTGCAATGCTACTGCATATCGATCAAACTGCTGATGGGTATATTTTTCAATGCTTCCCTTAGCTATTTTCTTTTACCTTTCCACAAATTTAGCAGTAATGTCAGATATTAACCTGTTAGAAATGCGCCGATATTTTGAATCCGGTGTAACCAAGGACTATGCCTTTCGCAGGGCACAATTGATCAAACTCCGCGATGCGGTAAAAAAATACGAGCAGGAATTCCACCAGGCCCTGTATACCGATCTTAAAAAAAGTCCGGAAGAATGCTGGGTAACCGAAACCGGATTTTTACTGGCCGAGATCAACAATACCATCAGTAAACTTAGATCCTGGATGGCACCCAATGGGGTATCTACCAATTTATTGAACCTTCCTTCTAAAAGTCAGGTGCTTACCGAACCACTGGGTGTGGTACTCATCATTGGTCCCTGGAATTATCCTTTGCAACTGCTTTTTACACCACTTTGCGGAGCCATTGCGGCCGGAAATTGTGTGGTGCTGAAGGCTTCCGAATTTGCACCGGCCACAGCACAAGTGATGCAAAAGCTCATCAGCGAAACATTTGAAAAGCAGCATATCCAGTTTACTGCCGGAGATGGTGCAACAGAAATACCCCTGATGATGAATCAATTCAGTTTTGATCATGTATTCTATACCGGTAGTACTGCTGTAGGGAAAATAATTTATAAGATGGCGGCCGAAAGGCTGGTGCCTGTTACCCTCGAACTGGGTGGTAAAAGTCCTTGTGTAGTGGAGGCCGACGCCAATATTAAAGTGGCAGCCCGCAGAATTGCGGTAACCAAATTTTCCAATGCGGGCCAGATGTGTGTGGCACCCGATTATGTTTTGGTACATGCCTCGGTAAAAGATGAGCTCATCGCTGCGCTAAAGCAGATCATCAATCAGTTTTTCAGCGATCAGGCAGAAGACAGTTATAATTATTCGAAGATCATCAACGAAAAACAATTCAACCGGGTATTATCTTATATGAGCCAGGGCAAAATCGTGCATGGCGGCAGGTCGGATGCTTCAAGGTTATTCATTGAGCCCACGCTATTGGTCGATGTAAATGTTGATACACCCATCATGCAGGAAGAAATATTTGGACCCATCTTGCCCATCATTCCTTTTAATACATTTGAAGAGGCCAAGCAGCTGATCGATCGTAATCCCAATCCGCTTGCTTTTTATCTTTTCACTTCTTCAGCAAAAAAAGAAACCGAATGGATCGGGTCTGTTGCTTTTGGAGGAGGCTGTATCAATAATGCCAGCTGGCATCTCACCAACCATAATCTGCCCTTTGGCGGAAGGGGAAACAGCGGCATCGGCGCGTACCATGGAAAATTTTCATACGATACATTTAGTCATAAAAAATCGATACTGAAAACACCCACCTGGTTCGATCCTGCGGTGAAGTATCCACCTTTTAAGGGCAAATTAAAATTATTTAAATGGGTGATCAGGTAAATTGGGAATGGGCTGAGGAATAATATTGTCAACCTAAAATGCTGTTATGTTCATTCCAAAAAATCGATTCAAAAGGACCGTACTGGTCATTCTTTTACTCCTGGTAGCTTTTTTTAGTTATGTACAAATCGTGAATCTCAATTCAGTTCATATGACCTATCGCCAGAAAATATTAAAAGCTGTTTATCCCGCCTTCATGTGGTTGTCGAATCTGAGCCATTCGGGCAATCGTAAGGCCAGCACGGAAAAGAAACAGGCGCCGGTTTCTTTTTATTCCCTTTCGGGTGTGTTGAATAACGGAACCACGCTTGATTTCTCCAGTTTGAAAGGCAAAAAAATATTGCTGGTGAATACGGCGAGTGATTGCGGATATACCCGTCAATACGAATCATTGGAAAAATTATTCATTCAGTATAAAGATAAATTAGTGCTTATTGGTTTTCCGGCAAACGATTTCAAGGGTCAGGAAAAAGGGGATGATGCTGAGATCGCTACATTTTGTTCCTTGAATTATGGGGTTAGTTTTTTACTGATGAAAAAAAGCATAGTGATAAAAGACCCGGCACAAAATGAAATTTTTGCCTGGCTCAGCAATGCCAGCAAGAATGGATGGAACAATCGGGCACCCTCCTGGAATTTCTGTAAATACCTGGTTGATGAAAATGGAAACCTCACTCATTTTTTTGCATCCGCTACTGACCCTATGAGTAAGGAGATCACTGATGCGATTGATCAATAGCATCAATATAAAGCAGACCCAATTTGAGTAATGATTTCTGTTACCGGTTGAGGCTTATACCGGACATTTTTGATGGTAGTCGATCAGTTCGATAGGTGTTTTTTCAAAATTGAAACCGGAATATTGTTTCACGATCTCATCCAATACTTCATTGATCTCTTCTACTGTTTTTAAAGTAACCAGTTTGTATCGGTATTCTTTGATATTGGGCATCCCTTTCAGGTAGTTAGCATAATGCCTTCTCATTTCAAAAATTCCTACCACCGGTCCTTTCCATTCATAAGAACGGTGCAGGTGTTTTTTGCAAACGGCCACTCGGTCTTCGATAGTAGGCACCGGTAAATGCGTTCCCGTTTTTAAAAAATGTTTTATCTCATTGAAGATCCAGGGATAGCCAATAGCAGCCCGGCCGATCATGATGCCATCTACGCCATATTTATTTTTATACTCCAGGGCTTTTTCCGGACTATCGATATCTCCGTTCCCAAAAATAGGGATCTTGATCCGGGGATTATTCTTTACTTTTCCGATCAGCTCCCAGTTGGCTTCGCCCTTGTACATCTGGGTACGGGTTCTGCCATGTATCGCCAGGGCACTGATGCCTACATCCTGTAAGCGCTCGGCCACTTCTTCAATATTCTTGGTTTGCTCATCCCATCCCAGTCTGGTCTTTACGGTTACCGGCAAATTTGTAGATTTCACAACGGCACTGGTTAAACGCACCATCAGGTTAATATCTTTCAGTACTCCCGCACCGGCACCTTTCAGCGCCACTTTTTTTACCGGGCATCCGAAATTGATGTCCAATAGATCGGGGTTGGTTACTTCTACAATTTTTGCGGCCATGGCCAAGCTGTCTTCATCTCCTCCGAAGATCTGAACACCTACCGGTTTTTCATAATCGAAAATATCGAGCTTCTTTCTGCTTTTGATGGCATCTCTGATCAATCCTTCGCTTGAAATGAATTCGGTATACATAAGGTCGGCCCCATGGTCTTTGCAAACCGCACGGAAGGGAGGATCGCTTACATCCTCCATGGGAGCAAGCAATAAGGGGAAATCGGGTAGTTGTATAGAACCTATCTGCGGCATGTTTTTTTAAACCTTTTACTCGGTGTATATTGCAAGTGCAAATTTACAACTAATCGGCCAAGCATATGCAATACAGGAGTATAAAGGGTTATTCGGGATGGGGACAGTTGGGCATTCTGCTGATTTTTTTAGGACTGGGGTTTATACTGGTAGGCGCCATACAGTTTTTGATCGGTTTGCAAGTGATACCCGCAGGCGTTCCCGTTAATAAAATGGGAGAGGCGATGGTGAAAGCCCTCAGTATGCCCGAACATGTGAATCTTGCGCGCCTCGCACAGGTATTAAGCAGCTTTGCACTTTTCTTCGTGCCGGTAGTTTTATACCAGATTGTTTGTTATGGTAAGGATCCATTCTGGCTCGGATTTAATAAGCATATCAACGCCTGGCAGATCCTTGTTGGTTTTTTCATCATCTTTTTTGCAAATATCGTTGCTGGTCCGCTGGCCGATATCAGCAAAAGCCTATTGGCTCATTTTCCTCAGATAAACAATATGGCACAAAGCCTGGAACAGGCGTATACTGAACAGGTTTCCTCCTTGAGCAATTTAACCAGCTGGCCCGAATTCTTTTTGTCGGTGATCATCATGGCCTTTATCCCGGCAATGTTTGAAGAGATCTTTTTCAGGGGAGCCTTGCAAAATCTTTTGGAAAGATGGTGGAAAGCGCCCTTGCTGGCCATCATCGTTTCATCTATATTGTTCAGCCTGATCCATATGTCTTTCTATCTTTTTATCAGCAGGGCAGTGTTGGGATTTGTACTCGGATTCATGTACCAGCGCAGCAGAAATCTTTGGGTGAATATCATTGCTCATTTTTTGAATAACCTTATCGCACTGGTCCAAATGTTTTGGATCAGCAGGCATAATGGTAAGATCGAACTCGATAAACTGGATCCAAAAATTCCGCTCATAACCGGCCTTGTGGCCCTGATGATCACCTTTGGGTTGTTTTATTTTTTCAATAAAGTTTCTTTAACCAATAGAAATATGGTGGCATTTGAAGAACAGGATATGATCGACAAAGCAGATCCCAACCATTTTTTTTCAGCCTCAAAAAATAATTGATCCTTGGCATTTAATCTACAGACATTTAAAACCAGAACAGGTACTGCGGTAATATTTGCTGCAGTGATGCTTACCGGTTTATGTTGGAATGCCTGGAGCTTTAGCGCCTTGTTCATCCTGATCCATTTTGGATGCTGGTACGAATTTGTAAAACTGATGAAGCGCATCAACCCCAAACAATATGGATGGATGAGCTTGCTTGGTATACTTTATATCACTGTTCCCATACTCATGATCTTGTCTGTAGGAGTGAAGGGTGATTACTTTACCAACGACATGAAGAATGAAATTACCAATACGCTTCATTACGATCCTCTGTTGCCCTGCGCCATTATTTTTTCTATCTGGATCAATGATACCATGGCCTATATCGTGGGATCTTTTATGGGGAAGACCCCCTTTTCAAAAATATCGCCGAAAAAAACCTGGGAGGGTACCATTGGAGGAGCCTTGCTATGTATTGCGGTGATTGCCTTATTGGGATCGGTTATACCTGTTGCCCGTGTTATTGCGGTGAGGCATTGGATCGCTATTGCGGCTATTTGTGCTGTATTCGGAACACTGGGCGACCTGCTGGAAAGTAAAATAAAAAGAATGGCAGCAGTGAAAGACAGCGGTTCTTTTATGCCCGGGCACGGTGGCTTTCTCGACCGGTTCGATTCTTTATTGGTGGCGATTCCTTTTGTATGGCTCTATGTAGTGCTTTTTATGTAAGCCGCCCTTCAAATTACGATCCTTTTTTATATACATTATTTAGCCTAACTCGAAACAAGCTTTTTGCAGCCGGTATTGTACATTTGCAACTCAATCTCACGAAATGTATATTCACCGCGAAGGAAATAAGACCATTGCCATAGCCACCCTGATCTTTGGAGCCATCAACCTGGCTTTCTTTTATTTTTTCAGCGCCAGTCTGATGTGGTTATGCGGCCTGGTTTTTTTTGTTACCCTGGCCGTTCTGTTATTTCTGGTTTCTTTTTTCCGTATTCCCAACAGAAAATTAACGATCAATGATAATGCGATCATTGCGCCTGCCGATGGTAAGGTTGTGGTCATTGAAGAAACGATTGATACAGAATATTTTAAGGACAAGCGCTTGCAGATCTCAATTTTTATGAGTCCGGCCAATGTGCATGTAAACCGAAATCCGCTTAGCGGCGAAGTGGTGTACAATCAATATCACAAAGGGAAATACCTGGTAGCCTGGCATCCCAAATCTTCTACCGATAATGAACGACATTCAGTAGTGATCAAAAAAGGGGATAAGGAAGTGTTGGTTAAGCAGATCGCCGGTGCCCTGGCGAAGCGTATCGTAAATTATCTGCATGTGGGGCAAAAGGTAAAACAGGCAGAAGAGTTTGGGTTCATCAAATTCGGTAGCCGGGTTGATCTGTTGTTACCCAATGGAACCCAGGTAAATGTGTCTTTAAATCAGGCAGTTCAGGGCGGGGTTACGGTAATTGCCACCCTTTGATTTTAACAGTTCATAATTGACAAATTGCCCTTTTTTACCTTATTTTTACTTTGATTAATCACAAATAAAATTTAGAAAATGAAGAAAGTATTATTATTGGCTACTGCAGCCTTATTCATCACTGGAGTAAGTTTGGCAGATAATGGCAAAAAGAAAAAATGTGCAAAAGGAAAATCTTGCTGCACCGGCTCAACTAAGTCTTGCTGCAAAGACAAGGCAAAAACAGTTAACATGTAATTCACCTTCAGGTGTATAAGACCTCCCGGAAAAACCGGGAGGTTTTTTTTGTCCGTTTAAAAAATGTTTTCCAGCTCCTGTAATTGGTAGATGGTATAGGTGGGTTGTAAATTGGTAGTTGCGTTAATATGGTTTACAAATACCGAATCCATTCCGGCATTCATAGCCCCCTGGATATCTGCATCCAGGTTATCGCCGATCATGATACTTTCTGCCAGAATGGCTTTCGCTTTTTCCATGGCAAATTCGAATATCTCTTTTTTGGGTTTTAAACTATTGCTGGCTTCAGAAGTGATCACATGGGTGAAAAATGGCGCCAGTCCGCTATGATTCAATTTGCTCCATTGCGTTCTTTCAAATCCATTGGTGATCAGGTGAAGTATATATCCCTTGCCTTTTAGGTATTGGAGAATTTCTTTGGTATACGGGAAGAGCAGGGTCTTTGTGGGAAGTACTTCCAGAAATCCGGCACTCAGTTCCCTGGCCAGGGGTTCATCGCCAATTTTAAAATCAAGTAGGGTACGCCACATGCGTTTCCATTTTAACTCATCCGCGCTGATAAAACCCTGATGATATCGGTTCCAAAGGATCTCATTGTGATGAAGGTATTTTCGGTAAAATTCATCAAAGGGGGCAGCCACTCGATTTTCCAGATCGAAGCGGGAATACATTTCTACCAGAGTTTCACGGGCATTGGCATCAAAATCCCAGAGGGTATGGTCGAGGTCAAAAAACAGGTGTTGGTATTGGGCCATTGTTAATTTGATAAACTGATTTAAGGGTTGTTCACTAACTTTATGATCGAATTGCAAGATAACCCAAACTCTATTCAACTTTTACTATGAATATAATTATCACAGGGGCCAGCAAAGGTATTGGAAAAGCGGTGGCAACAGCATTTGCTGCTACGGGCGCCAAACTTTTTTTATGTGCACGTAATATGCAGGATCTGAATCAAACCGTGGCTGGCATTCAGGAAAAATATCCCGATGTGGTGATCCATGCCAAGCAGGTTGATCTGGCAGATCGTGATGCAGCGAAAGGTTTTGCCGCCTGGTGCTTATCATTTGGGGTGCCCGATATCCTGGTCAATAATGCAGGCCTTTACCAGCCGGGTCATATTTATGATGAACATGAGGGCAGCCTGGAAATCATGATGGGGATCAATCTTTATGGAGCGTACTATCTTACCCGTGCATTACTTCCTGCCATGATGGATCAAGGCAATACAACTGAAAGGGGCCGGCATATTTTCAATATCTGTTCCATTGCTTCCTTGAATGCTTATCCTAACGGTGGCGGTTATAGCATCAGCAAATTCGCCATGCTGGGATTCAGCAAAAATCTTCGGGAAGAATTAAAACCGCATCGTATTAGGGTTACAGCTGTTTCTCCGGGTGCCGTGTTGACCAATTCCTGGGGCGATTTCGACAACTCTAAACAACGGATCATGGAGGCTGAGGATGTTGCCCGCATGATCCTGGCTGCCAGCCAGCTTTCGCCACAGGCCGTGGTAGAGGATATTGTGATGCGGCCCATTCTGGGCGACCTTTAACAGTTTTTTATCGTGAAATCAATTCCGGGTTTTTATCGCAATCCGTAGAAAAACTATTTTTGCTTAGTTTATGAAGCCAGCTGTATTCCGGATATATATTTCATTTTTTTTCATGCTCTCTATTGCGTGTGTACAAGCACAGCCAAAATTCACTGCCAGCTTTACTCCTGAAAAGATCGGAAAAAATGAAGTGGTGCAATTGCGCCTGGTGGTGGAAAATGCCAATGAAGTGCAGCAGATCCTAGCGCCTTCCTTGAATCAATTTATCATCGTGAGTGGTCCCAATCAGGAAAGCGGTATGAGCATGGTGAATGACAATGTGAGCAAATTTGTTGCAGTCAGTTATATGCTTAAGCCCAGGGCTCCGGGTAATTACACCATCGCTCCAGCTACGGCCAGAGTTGATGGGCAGTTATTGAAAAGCAATATGCTTCGATTACAGGTAACCAATGCGGCTTCAGTGAACAGCCAGCCTTCTAATGCAAATACATTTCCATTCGGAGTTCCCGACCCTTTTGAATCATCCATGCCTCAAACAAATTATAAAGATTATGTTTTGCGCAGGGGAGAAAATGCACTGGATAAAATAAAGAAGAACATTTTTGTACGGGTGGAAACAGATAAGAAAACTTGTTATGTGGGCGAGCCGGTACTGGCAACCTACAAATTGTATACCCGGTTAAAAAGTGAAAGCAGTTTAAATAAAACACCATCATTCAATGGGTTTTCGGTGATTGATATGCAACAGCCCGATAACATGAACTATGCCATTGAAAAACTCAATGGCCGCGATTATAATGTATATATCATCAGAAAGGCGCAGTTGTATCCCTTGCAATCGGGCAGTCTGGAACTAACGCCTGCGGAGATCGATAATAATATTCATTTCATCAAAGAAGGGTATGCCAATCATGCCGCCAATAGTGTGGATGATATCTTCAGGGATTTCAATGATGCGAGCATACCCGCTGAGGGCATCGAAGATCATCGGGTTATACTGAAAAGCGATCCCCTGATGATCCAGGTGAAACCATTACCCGATGCGGGCCGGCCAGCTGATTATAAAGCGGCTGTGGGAAAATTTGAAGTTGCGGCAGTATTGGCCAGGAACAATTTCAGCACCGATGATGCAGGCCACTTGGTAGTAACCATCTCGGGACAGGGTAACCTGCCCATGATCACTTCCATTGATATAGGATGGCCTACTGGTATTGAAGGTTTTGAACCAAAAGTTTCTGATGATTTTTCCAAATTAACGGTGCCGGTTAGTGGCAGAAAGCTCATGGATTTTCCATTTACAGTGGCGGCGCCGGGTACTTATACCATTCCTGCCATCGCTTTCAGTTATTTCGATCCTGCTGAAGGGCGATACAAAACAGCCTACAGCGATCCCATTCAGTTTACAGTGAACCGGGGAACAGGCAGAACTGCTCCTGTAACCAACAAGGCAAGCGGACAAGATTCTTTTTTGAATTCATTGTTCAGCAACCGGCTTCGGGTGGTAAGTCTGGTAGCCATCTTGATCATATGCGGATTGATTTTCTGGCTTAGGCAAGAGAGTAGGGCAGATAAACGGCAACGGGAAAAAGAAGCAGCAGCTGTGCAGATGCCCCAGGAAACAGATGAGGAACCCAAACCGCAAAGCCAGGAAAATCCATTGGCCCTGGCATCTTCCAGCATGGCAGAAAATAATCCTGCAAAATTTTATCAGGACCTGAATGAATCGCTGAAAAAATTCCTTGCTCATCAATTGCAGATCTTACCTGAAGAACTGAACAGGAAAAATATTTCCGAAAAACTTGATGGCAAGGGTATACCCAATGGCATCATACTGCAATTGCAAGCATTGATGGATGAAATTGAATGGAAACTTTACACACCCGCATCGGGGCATGAAGCGATGCAGGAACTTTACCAAAGGACACATGAAATGATCCAGCTGTTGGCGGCCTATAAAATTTAAGTCGTGGTGAATTTGTAACCAACGCCTCGCACTGAATGAAAAAAATCGGGGTTGCGACTATCCTCTTCAAAATACCTTCTAAAATTCAGGATGAAATTATCGATGGTTCGGGTGGTGGGATATACATTGTATCCCCAAACGGCTTGTAAAATTTTCTCCCGGGTCACCACTTCATTTTTATTTTCGATCAGAAGCTTCAGCAACATGATCTCTTTTTTAGTGAGGGTGATGGTTTCACCGTTTTTAGTGGTGGCTTCAGATGCTTTGAAATCGATCTTGTTTTTTCCAAATATGTAGACCTCGGATAACGGTTGTTTTGCACTCATCCGCTCACTCTTTTTTATCAGCTTATTCACCCTCAGCAATAATTCTTCCAGGTTAAAAGGTTTGGTAAGATAATCATCGGCACCTTTTTTTAAACCCAGCACCCTGTCGGCGCTACTATTTTTTGCACTCAGGATCAGGATGGGCAGATCGGGGTTATTCAGCCTTACCGTTTCACACACTACAATGCCATCCAGTTCGGGCAACATCACATCCAATATGATGAGGTTGAAATATTCTTTTTGTACCGCTTGTAGGGCTTCGGCACCATCATAAGCACTGGTAATTTCATAGCCCTCCATCTCCAGATTCAGCTTTAATGCTTCGTGCAGATGTTCTTCATCTTCTACCAGTAAAATAGATAATTTGTTTTCCTGCATGTTTACAATTATTCTAGGTGGTTGAATGTAATGTTACGGTAAAAATTGCACCCGTGGGCAAATGGTCTGTAACCGTGATGCTGCCACGATGCCGGGCTACAATTTTTTTGGTGAGGTATAACCCCAATCCGGTGCCCTTGGCAGCCTTGGTTGCCTGGTTGCCGATGCGATAGAATTTCTTAAATATCTTGATCTTTTCCTCATCCGGAATTCCCTTTCCTTCATCGGCTACCTGCAACACATTCATATCATATTCATCGAATAGGCGTACCGTAATTTTTGATTCTTTGGGCGAATACTTAATGGCATTGTCGATCAGGTTATTGACCACCATCTGCAGTAATAACCGGTCGCTGTTGATGAACAGGTTTTCTTTTATGTCAGGCAAGATCAACCTGTCGGGATAGCGTGTGATAAAATCCTGCACACATTCTGCGATCAGTTCGCTTAAATTGGTTTCTTCCTGGGTAACCAAATAGCCTCCTGCCTCTATTTGAGAAGAAAGCAGCATATTGTTGCATAGGGCATTGAGTCGGTTGGTTTCCTGTAGTGTGGTTTGTATCAGCCGCTGTTGTTGTGTTTCGTCCAGTTTTCTTTTTTGTAAGGTTTCCAGATTCAGTTTGGCTACCGCAATCGGTGTCTTTAATTCATGGGTTAGCGCCATCATAAAATGCTGCTGTTCCTGACTTCCTTTCAATTGACGTCGTACGGCCCTGAATACAAAAACTGCCCCTGCCAGGATCAGCAACAGGAAAATAGATCCTTCACCAATATACTGCGTGGTTTTTCGGACCTCCTCTGCTTTAAGTTCATTTAAACGGCTCGTATAATTTTTATCAGTGGGGACCAGTTCATTGATCTTGTACTGGTTCATTTGCCGGGTTTGATTGTTCAATGCTACAAACCACCATACCAATGCTGCTATGATATAGGTCAGTAAGAACCAATAAATGAGATAAATATACCGGAGCTTTTTGCTTTTATTGGGCATGAGAGATTGCCGTTGTTTATTTTTTTTGGAAAGGATTAATTCCTTTTATCGAGGCCCCATGATAATTTATTCCTCAGGGTCTGTAAAAAATTATTTTCATTCAGCCTGATAAGATTGATGCCAAAATTTTCTTTTTTAACAGCCAGTTGAACTTCTTTGGTCACAATTTCCCTTCTGCTATCGAGCGTACAAAGGAAACCGTCAGTTCTGCCTTCCACTTCAAAAGAAATGATATTGTTATCAGGCACTACGATGGGGCGGATATTCAAGTTATGCGGTGAAACAGGCGTGATCACAAAACTTCCACTGTCTGGAAACACCACGGGCCCATTACAACTCAGTGAATAGCCGGTGGATCCGGTGGGCGTTGCCACAATGAGTCCGTCGGCCCAATAAGTATTCAGAAACTCCCCATTCAGATAAGTATGGATCTTGATCATGGGGGAATCATCTTTTTTGTGCAACGAAAATTCATTCAGTGCATAGGGCACTTCACCAAACAAGGGGATATTGGCATCCAGGTGTATAAGGGTGCGTTTATCCAGTACATAGGTTTGGTTTACCAAGGCTTCAATGGCTGAATGCAGATCTTCCTTACCGATATTGGCCAGAAATCCTAGTCTGCCGTAATTGATGCCCAACACCGGAGTGCCCTTGTCTCTTACCAGGGTTACGGTATCCAGTAAAGTACCATCACCTCCGAGGCTCATGATGCATTCAATGCTATCATCCAGATCGGCCGATGAATTAAAAGTGGAATATTTTGCTTTGAAATCGATAGCAGAATAAAACTGGTTAAAAAAATCCTGGTAAAATACCGGTTCTACTCCACGGGCAGCCAGTTCATCGAGCAGCAGGCGAATATCCTGCTGTTGGTTATTTTCTATACCGCGACTGTAAATTGCTATTCTCATACGTCTATCCCCGGCAGGGTATTATTGAATTACAAAATAAAAAATTAAAATCCACTTTGTGCGTGAAAAAATAAGCCATTTTGACCGTACTGATTAAAACTGTACTCCAGCCTCAGGTTTACATCATACAAGGTAAGAATATCTATGCCAAATCCGCCGGTATACAGCAACCTGTTGTTGAGATCGCCTTGCAGGGATTTCGGGAGATATGCATATCCCAGGTCTGCATAGGTCTTAGCAAAAATAGTAACCGGGATCTTAGTGATCACTTTAGGGAATAAATTGAAAGGGATGGAAAAGGAAATGATTTTTTTCTTCAGGCTGGATCGGAGGAGTGCCGTGGCCACTCCGTCTATCACATAATATTCAAGTCCCCGGAGATAACTATCCCCATACCCAAGACCACGCCTGTTAATATAGGCTTGTGCAAACGGGATTTTTATTTTTCCGTTTAACTGGAAACCACTGTACCAATGCTTTCCTAATGGGTAATATTTGTTGACACCCGCTTCCAGGGCAGTCATATTTATGCCACCCGAGAATCCGAGTCCTCGTTTGATCAATGCCACAAATGCTGAAGTGCCATTAAGCGCATACATCACATTGTCTACATTCGAATATTGAAAGCTGTACATCAGATCTAAGATTCCTTTGCTATTATCCGGCGAATTAAAATAGGAGGGGTTATATTTTTTAACTACCGAATCAGATACTTTCAAGTGTGCATAGCTGGCCGAGAAGACATGTTTTACAAAAAGGCCCTTGCGCATAATATACCCGGCATTGATATACCAACTGCTTCTTACAAATGTAGACTGTGCCTTACTGAGGCTATCCACAGGGTAAAACAACTGAGTATTATTTTTGCTGGTTTTATAAGCGATCTCCCGGTTTTGTGTCATTCCACCGCCAATAGTAAAACCTTCAGATAAGGCTGAGTTGCTGTACGGGGCAGTATAACTGAAGGAGAAATTTCGGGAATATCCGTTCAGCAAATTGATGTTCAGCTGATCCTTTCGTCCACTAAAATTATAATGGGTGAATTTCAATCCATAATTCACCCGGTCGAAATTGTATTTATAGGTTTTTGCCCAAACATTAAAATTTCTGTCAACCAACTGGAACAAGGGCACCGGGTATAAATACCATCGCTCTTTTATGATGATCTCGATACTGATATCACGATCGTTCTCAATCGTTGCCTCCAGCTGTACTTCATTAAACAGGGTGGTATTGTAGATCTGGCGGCGGGCATGCAACAGTTCATCATGAAGATTTCCTGCAAGCAGGGTATCTCCTTTTTTAAATTGCATCTCCCTGAGGATAATATATAGTTTTGTTTTTTTTGCTCCGCTGATGTGGATCTGTTTTACGAACAACTTAGTGGCAGAGTCATTCTCTGAAAAATTTTTCCCCCTAATGATGATATTGGATTCAAGGGGTATTTGTGCATGCAAAGCAGCACAGCACAGGGTAAGCAATATGCCAAACAATATTTTTTTGGATTGGATCATGCTGAGATCAGATTCGTTTGGCCGTGCCGAATTGCGGATTAGATATCGAGGTAATTCATCAGGTGACGGTAATTGCTGTGAATTTCATTCTCAAAATTTTCGTTGCCGAAATAGTAAAGAATATCATAGTCGTACCGCTCAAAAGTGGCTACTATTGCTGCGATCTCCTTTTTATTGAGATGAATGGTTACCGTGAGCATTCCGGTTTCTGGATGTACGGTGGTATTGAGGTGTAAAATAGTAGCATCATTGCTTTCCACGATGCGGCTGATCTCCGAAATAGAAAAACGAATGCGGTCCATTTCAAGTACGATGATGCCACCAATTTCACTGGCACCCGAAAAACCACCCAGCGCTTTCAACAATTCTGGAGTAGTGATCACACCCATCAGTTCTTTTTCTTCATTGATCACAGGAACTACGGTGGTATCAAATTGATTGCTGCAATTCACAGCATTGAGAAAATGTTCATTTTCATTCACGGAGGCATGCAGAAAATGAGCTTGAAGCGATTCAATGGGTGCTTTTTCTGATTCAGCATCCAACAGGTCTTCTTCGCTGATCAGTCCAAGGTAGATGTCTTCCGATATTACCGGCAAATGAGTAACCCTGAAATCACTGATCAGTTGAAGTGCCTTACTCACAGAATCCTGTAGTTGCAGGCGGGGAATATTGTTATTGATCAGTTCGATGGTTAGCATAGTTCAGTAGCTTTTCATGCAGCCGGATGCATAACGAAAAACGGCTTGTAAAAGTATATGACCATTTTCAGCATCAAACCGTTGCAGCAGCTGAAGATAATTTTACCAGAAACTCATCTAAGATCCGATTGAATTCATGTGGAACTTCCATCATGGGAGCATGTCCGCATTGGTCTACAAAATGTATTTCACTGTTGGGGATCAACCGGTTGAATTCTTTTCCTACAAATGGTGGTGTGATGGTATCATTATTTCCCCATATGAGGCAGGTAGGTTGTTTGATCTGATTCAGTTCTTCACCCAGATTATTGCGGATCGCGCTTTTGGCCAGTGCAATGATCTTGATCACCTTGATCCGGTTGTTGGTAATTTCAAACACTTCATTCACCAGTTCATCGGTGGCCATTGCCGGATTATAAAAAGTAAGCGCTGTTTTAGTGCGGATATATTCTTTATCTCCTCTTTTTGGATAGGTGTCGCCCATGCCGTTTTCGAACAGGCCTGAGCTACCGGTCAGGATCAGTGATTTTATTTTTTCAGGATGCTTGAGTACATGTACCAGGGCAACATGTCCGCCCAATGAGTTCCCCAGTAAATGGATCTGGTCGTAGTTACGGTGTTCTATAAAGCGATGTACAAATTTCTGCAGTCCACCCACCGAAGTGTGTAACAGATCAAGTTCGAGCAGGGGCAATAGCGGAACGATCACTTTATTGGATTTCCTAAAATGTTCGATCAGGTCTTTAAAATTGCTTAATGCACCAAATAATCCATGCAACAGCATTAGTGGTTCACCATTGCCTTCTTCTATGAACTTGAATTTTCCGTCTTGTTTTATTTCGTAGCTCATCCGTAAGCAGCTGTTGTTTTAATGGCCGAAAGTTAAGTATGTGATACTTTGATTCCGGATAAAATTACGTTAAATAAAATAATGGTTGAAATTAATGCCCGATTTTGTCGGAAACACCGCTGAAAAAGCTTTCCAGTTCTCCAAACATGTCTTTGAACAGGGGTATGAATTTCCCAAATCCATCCATTAGTTTAGGTCCCCAGGGTTGCAGGAAGGGATATGCTTTTGAGTGCAGGATCATATCCGTTTTCAGGAATCCCAGTTTTTCGGCATAAAATAAAAATATACTGAAAATGATGATGTATAATAGGGCAAATATCAATACGCCACCGATCCTGTTCAGCCATCCCAGCAATACCAGTTGAAAGGACCTCTCGATCAGTTTGCCTCCCCATTTCACCGCCAGCACCACGATCAGAAAGACGGCAATAAATGAGATAAAGGGTAACCATTTGGCAGAAACGCTGATGCTTCCTTGCAGGTAGCTGGCAACCACGGTAGATAATTTCAGTGCAGCGGCTAATCCAATGATAAAGGCCAGCACCGAAAAAATGGCGATCACAAGTCCCCGCTGAAAACCTTTGATGCAGGCTATGATCATGAGTACTGCAAAAATGATATCGATCAGCATAGTTGGGATAGACCCGGTTTTTGCTAGCGCAAGTTGTCTGTTAGGTTGAAAAAAAATGAGACTATTTACTCAACAATTCCTTCACCAGGTTGCTGATGGTTTTCCCATCAGATAATCCGGCCAAGGCCTTACTGGCCACACCCATTACTTTTCCCATATCGGCCGGGGAAGCGGCTCCGGTTTCTTCAATGATCTTAATGATCCTGTCTTTGAGTTCGGCTTCGTCGAGTTGTTTGGGTAAGAATTTTTCGATGACCACCATTTCTTCTTTTTCTTTTTCGGCCAGGTCATTGCGGCCCTGTTTTTCAAATATCTCCAGCGAATCCCTGCGCTGCTTCATCATTTTTTGAAGAAATTTCTGCTCCGTAGCGGCATCAATCTCGCCTCCTGCACCGGGTTCTGTTTTGGCTTTGATGATTTCTGCCTTGATGGCCCTTAATGCCCTTAATACAGCTTCATTCTTGGCCTTCATGGCATCTTTCATTTCCGACATGATCTGATTTTCTAAGCTCATATGATTTATTTGTTAAGTGAGTACTGTAAACTATCCCTGTTCTTTCAATTGAATATCCCTGAATTTTTTCAGGAAGGATTGGGCAAAATTTTTCATGTCGTCGCACATTTCCTGTTGCTGGGTGGCTTTTTTAAAATTATCGGCCATACCCACGAGCGTTTGGTAATAGAAATCTGCCATTTCATCTACCATCATATCCTTTGTCCAGAGATCAATCCGCAAAGCGCTTTTATCAACGCCATCCCAGAATGACACACACATGGCCTTGGCTTTTTGTACTTTGTCGGCCGTGCTGTCGCTGGCCACCCAGCTGATCTGTTCGGGGATCTTATTGGGATCCATCAGTACATCAATTTTAATAGTAGACTGTTTCATAATTTATCACGTTATTGTTGCAAAGTTAAGTGGTTTCTGGTTTAGTGGCTTTGCTGATCAGCTTCCATAATAACCTTGCATTTGTTGCGGTGTTGAAAGGAATGAGCCGCTGTTTACCATGCATGATGAGTTTGTTTCTGAGCTGTTCATCTTTGAATACCAGGATCATTTTTTCGGCTATATCATTAAAATCCTTGGCATCTGCATAAAGAATGGCGTCAGAAAATGATTCCTCCAATGCGCGGCTGCGTGTGGCAATGACGGGTACTTCACATTGAATAGACTGGCGAACGGGTTCAGCGTCACTGTCTGTCAATACAGGATACACAAAAGCATAAGCGGCAGACATGATGCCCGCGAGTTCTTCTGTTGTGTAATTGTTCAACAGGATCACCTCATCCCTGAATTTAAAACTCCTTAGCGCCTTCATAAAATTAACGTCAAGGGCTAACTGCTTATTGGCGATAAGCAGTTTCATATTGCTTTTCTGTCTTTTCTTAAAAAAAGAAAAAGCTTTGAGTAGGTTGATGGGTTCGAAGTTTGTGGTGCCGGTAGCGGCGAACAGAAAATAAGCCAGGCCTTCTGTATATTTTTCCCGGACACTATTTTTTTCATCTTCACTGTATGCGCTGAACATAGCGTGAATACAATCGGGGATCACTGTAACACGATCATGGGTCAATCCATATTTTTCGGTCAGCCAATTTTTTGAATACGCATGATGCGAGATGACGCCTGCAGCCTGCTGAATGAACCTGGGCGTAAATCGTTTGAAAAATGCCAGCTTTCCGCGAGAAAGGGTTTGCGGGCAATCGATAAAATCCTGATTGGGTAAAAGATACTGGGGGATCTTACTGCGCAAGGTTCCTATTCCATCGGCACAGATCAAAATATCGGCTTTGTGTTTTTTTAGTTGAGCAGGCAGGGTAAAATTATACCAATACTGCCAGCGAAGCGGCCCATCTGATTTGGACCCAATGATCTTTGCCTGAATATTTTCAGCACTGATTATTTTTTTGTTGAACGGCCTGTCGAAAAAATAGAGGAATTGCTGTTGCGGATATTGCTGCGCCAGGTAGCTGATGCATAGTGCCGGAAAACTACCTTCAGAAAGGGGATGTGTGGAGGATACTGCAATGATCATTTCAACACTTTGAGTTTCACCATTTCAATCCGGGTATCACTTACATTCAGGATATCAATTTCGTAATTGCCGATGATGATGCGATCTTTTAATTTGGGGATCTCTTCATTGTTCTGGATGATGTACCCAGACAGGGTTTCCGTTTTCTGATCATCGGGGAAGGGCAGGTTATATTTTTCTTCGAGATAGTCTAGTTCAAGTCTTCCACTGAAAATAAATTCATTGGCCGCCAATTGTTTTTCTACAAATTCTTCTGTGTCATATTCATCCCGGATCTCACCAAAGATCTCTTCCAGCAGGTCTTCCATGGTTACAATACCGGCCGTGCCGCCAAATTCGTCAACCACCCAGGCAATGCTTTTTCTTTCCTTGCTGAATTTATTCATCAGGTCAGTGGCGCTCATGCTTTCAGGAACCGTGGGGATGGGTAACAAAACCTCATTTACGGTTTGGGGGTGTTTAAAAAGATCAAGCTGGTGAATATAACCCAGTATCGTATCGATGTTGCCATCGTATACCACCAATTTGCTCAACTGGGTTTGAATGAATTTTTCTTTTACCGCTTCCATGGAAGCAGCGCAATCAATGCCTTCTATTTCTCTTCTGGGAATCAGGCATTCCCTTAATTTCACTTCACTGAGGGAAAGTGCATTTTCAAATAATTCTTTATTGATCTCACTGTTGTCTTCTTCTTCATGGCTCTTGCTTTGCTGTATAAAATGTTCCAGGTCTACCTTACTGAACGCAACTTTTTTGTCGTTGAGTTTTACGTTAAAGATGTATTTCAGGATCCATTCTGAAGTATTCACAAAAAACAAGGCTAATGAAGAGAACAACCAGTAAAAAAACTGTACGATATAACTGATGCTGTCTGAGCTGAGCACGCTGTTGTTGCGGGCCCTGAAAAATGCTTTGGAGATAAATTCAACAAACAATACGATGAGTGTAGAGAGTACTGTTTCAACGAATAGCTTGATATAATTCAGATACACGGTGAGGGGTGGC
>Ga0194056_10000482_pt1 | contig 21826 bp, 17 predicted proteins | sample SepL4413m_MetaG_FD_155458 | JGI IMG/M metagenome (GOLD analysis project Ga0194056, IMG submission 155458) | Anoxic zone freshwater microbial communities from boreal shield lake in IISD Experimental Lakes Area, Ontario, Canada - Sep2016-L442-13m | ecosystem: Environmental > Aquatic > Freshwater... | reverse complement strand
GGCCACCACGCGCTACGCCCTTCGACAAGCTCAGGACAGGCTTGGGTGGTCTTATTCAAGCCTACGCCTAATGCTTGTTATCACTGAATCCCCCGAAATCAAGAATTAAAAACTTGAAAATTGAGTGGACAACATAAATTCCAGGCTCAAAGTAGCGTTCAGAATGACAGGCCTTTCAATACCTCTCTAATCTTAACCGGAAAATAGCCCGGCATAACCCACAGCTTTATGAATAAATTAGGTAGACGTCCCGGCAGTCGACTCAGCAAGTCAAAACAAGTAAACAGTCGATGCCAACCTGGTTGCGTCGCTACCCATTCAAGTAACCAGAGTTGTCGTGCTTGATACCGCGAACGAGCCAAAGTGTCCGGATAAGGAGTCTTTAACCAGTGCTCTGCTTGGGCCCAGTATTCGGCAAGAATTGCTTGGCGCTGTGGACGTAGCCTGTTGAGCAGACGGTTAGTATCGAACGAGGTTGCCTCGTGTTGGGCTAAGGCCGCAAACTCCAGAAGTTGACGAAGGTTAAGCACTTTCTTAAGCCGTTGCCCGTCACTTATTTGGCAATGCAGCATATTATGTAGCAATCGGGTGGCCACATCGGGAATAAGCACCATTGAACCTTCGTCAAAGCTAAAAGGCACGGTTATCAGTTGTTGGCGCAATCTGGCATCATCGCCTTGATGGAACTGAATACGGCGGTGTAGTTCAACTTTGACCGGTAAAGCAGGATGCAGCAAAGGGCAGCCGTGATGATGATATTGTTGATAGTGACTCGGCAGTACCCATTGTGAATCCTTATCGTCTACTCGATAGCCCAAACAAATAAGCGCCGCAGTGGCAGCCTCCATGTGTTGATCAGGCACCAGCAAATCAAGATCACCTATCACCCGATCTTCAGCGCCCGGATACTGCCCCGAAGTCAAGGTAATCGCCCCTTTCAATAACACCGGTTGAATGCCGATACGGTTAAGCGCCTCGGTGATGATGACCAATTGTTCCCGCAACGTTTGGTTGCGCTCGCGGTTGAGGCTTTGTAAGGTGTGCAAATAGTCTTGCACCTCTTCAGGCAATCGGTCAAACAAACCCTTGCGTTGCAAGGCACCTGCCAGTGAGGGTGTCACCAAACAAGAGCCGGCCAACCAACTGAGACCTTGCCAATCTACCGTCGCCGCAGCGAGCCGTTCCGGCAGATCAGGCGCGTAAGCGTCGCCCACCGCCAGACACTCGCCTAACAAAGACAGGTTCGTTGCGCGGTGCAGGGCAGACGCTGAACGGTCATGCCAAAACTGACGGATCACGGAGGGAAGTGCAAAGTTCATAATAGGGTTTCCGGTTGTGACAGCTTATCAACCTGTTGCCGGACTAAGGCCAAAGCACTGTCAAGATCAGGATAACATAACGCATAAGCAGGTACTGAGCTGACCCAGCTTGCCAAGGCGTCAAGTTTGGCTTGGGTCAGGTTGCGGATAACCGCCTCGGCCTCAATGATGTGTTGTAAGGCTTCCTCCGGACTCAACGCTTGGCAGTGCGGCACACTGCCCGGCTGGTAGCGGGGAAATAACAATAAACCCAGAGGAATTGGGCAGGCGAGGCCATCGCCTAGCGGTGGCAGATAGCGCACGGTTTGGTCAAAACGCTCAACGCTTTGCGTGCTGGCAATGTCCGGCCGCAGCGCAGCCAGTACCGACCAACTGCCGCTCTTAAGACAGATCGGTGTGCCCAACCCCAACAACTCGCCGGCAAGGTTAACCGGCACCACATCATCACTGAGTAGCGCATAACCCTGGGCATTAAGCGCCGTCGCCAAGGTCGTTTTGCCCGAACCACCCGGTGCAATCAACAGTAAACCTCGGCCATTGGCAAGCCTGAGTCCCGCGCCATGAATCACCAATAGCCGTTCTTCGGCCTGGCAAGCCAGATTAATCAGCGTATGCAACACACTGGTCAGTGCATTTTCAAGCCCCTGCCCCGTCGACTCAAACTGCTCGTTGACACTAAGCTGCCACTGAATTGCAGTACCCGTTAAAACCAGCTGATGCGCCAATGGCTCCGGGCTGGTAAGCACCGAACTCAACAGAACCTTAAGCCGCTCTGTCAGTTGCGCGTCTTCAACAACCACCCCACAACACAGACCGGCCAATCTGACCGTCAAGGTCATTGACCGAGCCGTAGCCGGAAAAGGCGGCGCAATAACCCAATCACAAGCTTGTGCCAAGGTGTCAGGGAGCCGCTCAAGACTATCCGCCAAAAGCCCGCTTTGACGCCAGTGTAAAAGCAGTTCCTCGACTTGGCTACTGGCGGCCGCCTTGGACAGACCATAATCAACGATCAGCTTTTGGATTAAAGAGTGTGCGGCGACCTTGTCATCACTCACTTGATGCAGTTGCCACAGTTCAGCAGCACTGGCATTCAGCAAATGTAATCTGTCGCCGCCGCTGTGTGCCAGCACGTGGCTGGTACCGAGAGTCGTGTGTAATAGCATGTCAGATTTTATAGAGCATTATTGAATCAATGAGCTTTAACGTTTTTAATATGTAGAGGTCGCTCCTCCTAATGATCCTGTTGTACTAGTGGATGAGGCCGGTGGTGTCGACCCCCAAGTGTCTGCGGGTGGTCCTGATAAAGTATCTACGCTCGAACTCGAATCAGCTGAAGCGCGTTTTGACAGCATCAGGGTCATCATTACCGGTGGTGTCCAGAGCGCCAATTTGGTGATATTACGGCGTTGGGTGTCGATAGAATCAGTGGTCGGTTTAGTATTCATTGCTAGAGTCTCGATTTAAGTAATGTTGGTTTAACTATTCAGCCCCCCCTTTGAAAAAAAAGGGGGGGTAGGAGCGATTTATTAACCTGTCATGGTGCCAAAACTTTCCAGATATAGCTTTGTACGGCAGACTTGAGGGTAATCGGATAGCCTTTCATAGCCCAGAGGGGATCAGTGGGTAGAATGATCTTGCCGGTTGCCACGTCAATAAGTCGTGAGCGTTTTAACAGCGCCGGACTACCTTCCCAGCTCAGAAAAACTTTGCTGCCGACCGGATTGGCACGCACTTCAAAACTCCAGCTATGGGCATTAAGGTCAACAGGATGAAAATCACTGGCATAATCAGCGGCTTTGGTTCCCCATTCTGGATGCGGAAAAACCAGCGTCAAATACGGTGTGCTGAAAGGTGCCATCTTGGCGACATCATGAGCATCGAAGCCTGTTTTGGCATCGCTTAACTGCCCCAACAGAGCGCCGCGATCTTTCCAGCCGGTCACCAGGTTATTGACTTTTAAACGGATATACCAATCAGCAGGATTCGCCAGAATCTGCGGGTTAACATGATTGCTGACAGCAGGTGTCGGCGCTGCGGCAGCCGGTGACACCACCCAATCCAGCCAACCCAGATACCACGGCATCGCTACCGTGGCCAGTTGCTCACGATTTGCCGGTAGTGCTTGATTGCGACTCAGGGTCGATTGCTCAGCCGGAATCAGCAATTCAATGGTATGGCCAAACGCCCCCGGTAACACATTGATCCAGAACGACTTAAAGTATTGCAAATTGGGCGTACTGGGATAAGGTGCCACATCCGTAAACGCATCATAGGTCGTGCCATTCCAAATATTAACGGTATTATCGATATAGCCTGCGCTATAGGCAGCACTGGGGGTCAATGTTGATGCCAAACCATCCACCCGGATGCGTACGGTCGACCAATCAATCGGGTAGGCAAACGGATTACCGACCAGATTGTAGCGATTGGCGCCCGCTTTATAGGTGGTGACGGTGATGGCTTTACAGCCATTGGCAGAATAACAGCCCTGCGCTTGAGTAACATCGGTGGGCGTTGTTGTACATTCCATGGTTAACTTACCGTTGGTAGGTGCCTGATAGCTTTTAAGCCAGTAACCGGTACCGACACTCAGCGGTAAATTACTGGTTAATAAAGCCCGATAAGCCGGTACTGCGCCCACGGTTCTATCTTCAATGATCCAGCCGAGTAATAATGAGGATGATGCATAATTGGCAGTGCTTAGATTGGACGAAGTACCGGTACCCAACACACCCGCTATCGTACCCGTGCCCGTGGCAGGTACGCAAGGCAAGGCCAGCATTTGCCAGAGGGCACCTACACCTGCTGTGCCGGTGGTTAAAGTCACACCGGGGCCGCCGTTGGTGTAATTAAAAAATGAATTGGCCTCGTTGGCACCACCTGGCGAGGTTACCGACACACTTGCGGCTCCGGCAAAATGTGCGGGTGTGGTGGCAGTCAGGGACGTATCAGATAGCACAGTGACATTAGTGGCCGAGATGCCACCCATACTAACCGCCGTCGCGCCCGTGAAACTGGTACCTGTTAGAGTCACCACCGTACCCCCTGCCGTGACGCCATAAGCCGGGCTAATGGCGCTTACAGTAGGAGTGGCATAATAGGTAAAAAGCGAATTAGCCGCGTTGGTGCCTACCGACACACTTGCAGTTCCGGCAACATGTGCGGGTGTGGTGGCAGTCAGGGATGTTGAAGAAATATAGGTGATATTGGTCGCCGCAATGCCACCTATACTAACCGCCGTCGCACCTGTGAAATTGGTACCTGTTAGAGTCACCGTCGCACCACCTGCCGTGACGCCACTAGCTGGACTGATGACGCTCACTGTAGGAGTGCTGGCAACATCGCCCGCGTGAACAACCCATGCGTAGAAGGCGAGACTATACTTGGTTTGGGTGTATTGCTTGCCAACGTTGGTATTGAACACCAATGCCATGTCAGGATTGGACGACTCACTACCCACGTACTGATCGGCTTGGACGTTAGTGAACATAGCATAGTTACTATTATGAAAATCGGTAATGGCCTCCTGCTGAGTGCCACCCAATTGATCGTAAAACAAACCACCCAGTTCGCTGGTGTTAACGTATCCTGTATCTTCTGTTGGTGTAGTGGATAATCTCCAGCCACTGTATCCGCCCACATTTAAGCTATTAATCCAAGCTTGTGCGCCAAACCAGGTCATCATACCCGTGCTGGTGTCAAAGTCAGCGGCGGTCAATGTATGGATACCAGGATTGTTAGGGTCATCATAAGTATTGGCGGTATCTTGGATAACTCCGCTATAACTAACTCCATCAATAACTACGCTGTTAGCAGCGATAATTTTGCTTACCAAAGCACCATCAGCCGCCGCTTGGGTTTGAAACAAGTTGGCATCGGCTGCCCAGGTAATGTCATTTACATCGTCATACACCATATCGGAGCCACGCGCCGATAATTCCGCCTGTGACACTTCAGTGAAGCCCAGTCCAGCCAGTAAAGCCACCATTGCCGTTTTTTTAAATTCCATCATTTCTTTACTTCCTTAGTTTTTTAAAAGTAACACGCATAAAAAAACCGCTTTAACGCTATGCGGCTTACGTGTTGATAGTGCCTTAAAGTAACAATACAGCTCCTGATTTTCAGCTTGACGCAGCCAAGATAAAGCAATATCCAGTGTTTTTAAAAGGTAAGTTGTCATTACGTTAATACCAAATATTTATCTAAAAAACGTCATGCAGCTAGTCCTGTAAAAGGCATCGCTTACCTAGCAAACCGAAAGAAAAACTTGTGATGTACGATAAAATAACTAAATTCGCTACTAAATGCAAATTTAAAATCTGCAACTGAACCTAACAATGTGCAAAAATGTGTTATAAAAATATGAATTAAAGTGCCGTTAATAAGTGTGTTTTGTTACTGCTAGAACGCTTATGTGGCGCTGCATAAGGCATAGAGCCTAAGTTTCTTCGATGGACGGGACTATTTTTGTTAACACTGAATGGCTTGTGACAAGCGGTTACTAAAGTATTTGGGCTTTATGTCGAATAGAGCTAAAAATACGAAAATGTGACTGCAAACCCGACCCTACGAAGGCAAAGCAATAATTGCAAGGTAATCGAAGAGCCGAATGAGTAATAATATCAGCGCCTGTTTTATAAGGCTTTACGGCATCTGTGAAAAACAGGATTCTGTAGAATAAAAAAAGCTTGTGAATTTAATTTATAACATCATAATTTAAAAGAATTTTACATGAGACGATCCCAGGTGACTCCATAATTCTGTACATTATTAAACACCGCATAAAAAGCGACTGCGGTTGAAAATAAGGCATCAAGGATACTTTTTCAAAGAAGGGGACTGAATAATTATCTTAACGGCAGTAACGCGCAGCGAGGGAACAAGGGCAGCACGAAGTTTTTGTCATTTTTTCTTCGTGTTCTTGGTGTCTTCGTGGTGAATACGATTTTTAAAACCCAACGACTCATTATTAGATTATTTAACATATCGTAATTATTGTTTTTTATATTTTTATTGATTTAGTTAGGTGAAAAGGTAGAATCTAACCTCGTAGCTGTTCACTTGTAGTCTTTTTAAAAGAGAAGAGCACTGAATAATTACGCTATTTCTTCTATTTATTTTATTTTTGGCGTTACTTTTATGAAAAAATCTTTGCTTCGCGTTATAGCCACTGTTGCTATCTTAGTATCTGCCATTTCTGCAAATGCAGCGTTGTTCAATTACAACGAGCAATTCGATGGCAATGGCATGCACTTTAATTTAAATTTTACCGCCGATGACACGGTTACTACTGTCATTACCAACTTCAATGGCACAGCTGTTACCGATGGTACAACTGATACAACTGCCCTTACACTGCTTGCCCCAGATGAATTTTCAAATGACAATCGGTTTGCCCCTACCACACTATCTGCCACTACCGGAGGTTGGAATAGTAATGGAATTGGTTTCAAAAACACCGTTTCTGGCGATTATTTTAATGTCTATAATGATATTTATGGGGGGTTAATGCTGCAAAGCACCATGTCTGTACCAGATACATTTAACAATTTCATCCATTCCTCATCCGCTGTTTCTTCAGTACCCGTACCCGCAGCAGTTTGGTTGTTTGCGAGTGGACTGGGATTACTAACATTCGGTCGCAGAAAAAAGATTACTAATTAATTTTCCAAAAAAGCCATTCAAAAAAAACCTGGATACTCTCCAGGTTTTTTTGCCTATAATTCGATACAATTTTTCTTACTTTGATTTTATAGATCGTTGATAAACTGGTGTATTTACCCCATGCATATCGACAAGGCCGGAATAAGGCTTTTCGAGCGCAAGTGAGAATAAGCGTTTCCGGCATCCATCCGATTCGAGTGTCCCGGAAATGCCACCACGCGCTACGCCCTTCGACAAGCTCAGGACAGGCTTGGGTGGTCTTATTCCGGCCTACACCTGTTTTACAGGCAACAGCTGAAGCGGTTGCACTCCGGCTTTATAAATAAAGAACTTCCTTGATAGCTTCTTTTATAGCACTGGAATCCGGGGTACTTAAGGCTTTGGTTTCTAATGCGAACTTAATGGCGGTGGCTTTTTCTGAATGTTCGTCTTCTTGCAGTATATAATTTTCAAGGGTTGCCAAGGCGGTGAAACGAACGGCTTCAGACTCATCTTCCAAGGCGTCAATGAGAGCATGGAGGGTTGAGTCTTCCGGGGTATCAATTATCCCCAAGCTAAGTGCCGCGGCATTACGCACACTGGGTTCTTGATCAGTTGTCAGCATTTGCGTCAGTAATGTTTCGGAGGCCTGGTCTGGATAGGCTCCTAATTGTTGGATGGCGGCAACCCGCTCTTCTTTTTGTTGACTATTAATGAGTTCATGAGTCTTGGCAGGCTGCGCGGGGTCGTCTTCCTGCACTTCAGTCTTGAGGCTATCCCGGGTTGTTATAACGGTGCTATCATTTTTTGCCGGGAAGACTGAAACTGATTTAAACTTACTGGCAACCGCTGGGTGCGGGTCTGTACTCTGTGCTTGGGTGGATTCAGTCGCCTGCAAGACGGGAGTGTCTATCTCTCTATTAAGCAGGATGACACTGGTAATGCCGGTCAATAGAAATAACGTAACAAGCTGTTTTCGGGAAATAATCATGACCGTTTTAAGTTTTGGTTTTGCGGAAAGGCATGATTAATATTTAACCACAATAACCGTTAATGAAGGCTATTTAATTACGCAATACCTTACGTTTCTTATCCAAGTTTAACATTACGACAAACTTATAGGTGCGCGATGCGCACCCTACAACCTACAACCTACAACCTTTAGCCTTTAGCCTTGAACCTTTAACCTCACCCCAACATCTCCAAAGCCAGTTCTGCCATATTTTTAGAACCACCGCCCTGCCCTAACTGCTGCTTTACCAGAATCAAATTGGCACGCATTTGATCCGCATAAGCCTTATCCGTCAAAATTTTGTTAACTTCTTCAGCCAAGTTGTCGGCTGTCGCTTCATGTTGAATAAGTTCTTTGACAAAGCCTTTGCCCAGGACAATATTCGGCAAACCTATAAAAGGCGTATTAACCAACCAGCGTCCCAACCAGTAAGTGATTGTAGAGAGCTTGTAAGCAATAACCATAGGCACCGTCAGCAAGGCAATTTCCAGGGTTGCGGTTCCTGAGGTTGTCATCACCGCATCGCAGCATTGAATAACGTCATAAGGTTGATTTTTTATCACGGTTATTTTGAGCGGAGACAAACGCAAGTATTGATCAAGCAAGTCATCACTGATTGAATCCGCTTGGGGCAATATAAACTGGCTATCCGGCAAATTGGCATGTATCTTTTCAGCCGCAGCCAACATCACGGGTAACATCCGGTTAATTTCATTGGCGCGACTACCGGGCAGCAATCCAACCACCGGTTTATTTTCATCCAAGCCAAAATGAACCAGATCTTCAGCCCGGCTATGCAGAGGATGAACTTTATCAACCGAAGGATGACCCACATAACGTACCGGCACGTTCTCGGCATCATAATAAGCGGTTTCAAATGGAAATATCACCGCCATCATATCAATCGCCTTGCCATAGGTTTTTACCCTGCCCGGTCGCCATGCCCACACTTGTGGACTTACATAAAACAACACTTTAATACCGCGCTGCTTGGCAAAACGCGCCAATTTAAGATTAAACTCTTTATAATCCACACATACCAGTAAATCAGGTCGTTCTGTTGCAACCAACTGTTGCATCAGTTTTAACGCCCTGCGAATTTCACCGTAGTGCTTGAGCACTTCAACCACTCCGATAACGCTGATAGCACCTGAGTCATAGCGAATATCGATACCCGCCTGCGCCATTTTTGCACCACCCATACCAAAGCCTTTAAGGTTCGGCTGCTGTTTTTTCAACTCCAAAAACATATTGGCAGCGTGTTGATCACCGGAAGATTCTCCGGCACTAAACATTATAGTTATCGATTTTTTTTGTTGAGGCATGGATAGGTTTCCTTGGTCTATAAACTAATTAATAGCCAATTCATTGGCAATCATTTCAGCTTGCTTAAGCACAGTTTCAGTGGCAAGTAATTGCATATCAGGCGGATAGCCGTAATAGTTGTTTGACAAGTATTAACCAACAATTCAGGCGAATGAAGACGTTCGACCTCTTTAACTGCTTCCTGTAAAGCTGAATGCGGCACGATTGGATTGATACGTCGTACTGCGGCGCTTAATCTTTCACTTAAGATAACCTCATCATAACGTGATCGTTCTGGATGCTCACCATCGGGGGCGTAAATAGTGTCATAGCCCAAGAATTCAAACAGCTTAGCGAAAGCTTCAATCGCAGATTCAGTTAGGCGTGACATTCAATTTTTACCATTGATTAAATTAATAATGACTTTAACGATAGTTTCCTTTTCATCAGGTTTGCTTTCGGCAATCAGCAAGGTAAACGCAACCAGCGCATTATCAGCAATGCGTTTTTCACCACTGGCGTTATACAAATACTGGTGGCGTTCTAAAAACCAGGCAAAAATAGCGGCGGCGATACGTTTGTTACCGTCAGTAAACGAGTGGTTTTTAACAATAAAATACAGCAGATTGGCGGCTTTTTCTTCGATACTGGGATAAAGTTCGGCTTCGCCAAAAGTTTGGTAAATTGTCGCTAATGAGCCTTTAAAAGAATCGTCTTTTTCATTACCAAACAAACTACCCAGATTTTCTTTATCACGCCAAAGTCGTATTTGTCCGATGGCTTCTTCGTAATTGATTTTAGGATGCGCTAAAACCTGCGTGCCTTCAATTTGCAAACGTTGGTGGTCGTAATCATCCAACACCGTTAAGGCATGGCTGTATTTTTCCAGTATCGACAAGATGCCTTGCGCTTCGCTGCCTGATAGCTCTTTGTTGTGAAGCAAGCGGGAAGACAAAGCAATTGCCTGCCTTAAATTTGTCAGCTTGTCTTTTTCTGCCTGGAGCTTCTGTTCGTTAAGAGCATAGCCTTGGATCAGGTATTGTTTAAGAATGTTGCTTGCCCAGATACGAAATTGGGTGCCTTTTTTGGAGTTAACACGATAGCCGATGGAGATAATCACATCTAAATTGTAGTGTTCAATCTCGCGCTTAACTTGCCGCTGACCTTCTTGGCGAACTATCCGGAAATTCCGGACAGTTGTTTCTCTGATCAGTTCACCCGCTTCAAAGACATTGAGAATGTGTTCATTAACTGTGCGAACATCTTTATCAAACAATTCCGCCATCTGTTTTTGCGATAACCAAACTGTTTCGCCTTCCAGCCTAACTTCTGTCGCTATCGAACCATCCGTAGATGGATAAATAGTAATTTGTCCATTTGAATGAGTCACTGTGTCTTCCTTATCAATTTGGTAAGCTTAACTAACTGCTTATTTTTCAGTAATTGCGACATTTTTCAACCGTTGAATTTCATCGCTTAACACGCACTTCGCTATTCATTAATTTGATGTTAAATTGACACATAATATTTATCTTCTTGCCATCGTAATGGGTTATTTTGAATGTATTCAGCGATTTTTAAATAGGCTTCTTCGTTACGAATAACATGTTCATGAAAACGTGGCTGCCAGGAAAATTTTGTATTAATTGTTCTCATTTCAAAAGTACACCTACCTTTATACCAGTTCATAAAACGAGACAAATTTTCATGCAACATTGGGTTATTATTCCCCGTAACTCCTCCAATTTTTCTGACCGTAGAGACGCGATTTATCGCGTCTGGATTTATCGCGTCTGTATTGTCGTCCGCGTCGGAATTGTCTGCGTCTGGATTGTCAGCAATATTTGAGACGCGATAAATCGCGTCTCTACCATCTGAAAGGGGTTTATCAATATTTATTATTCCATGCATATAATTCGGCATGACAACAAAATGGTCTAAAACGACAAATGGAAATTTATTTTCTATTTCCAACCAATATTTATTTGCCAACTGCCCCAAATCCGACAAGTACATTTTTTCTTCTTTAACATTGCCGAAAAAACAGATTTTATTATCCGTACAAATGGTTACAAAATAAGGGGCATTCGAGTCATAGTCCCAGTTTTTCAATCGGGCAGAAGGTATTCTATATTTGCCTTTATACCTATCAACCATAAATCCCCCCGGATAACCAACTACGCTGTCAAAACACCCCGAATAATAGCCACAATTTCCCTGATCGTATCATCGTCAAGAAACGGGCAAATCGGCAAGGAAAAACAAGTCGCCGAAACCGCTTCGGTAACGGGCAGACTTACCCCCGCACATTCTTCTTTAAACACATTTTGTTGATGCAAAGGTACCGGATAATAAACCGCACAGCCGATTTGCTGGTCTTGCAAGGCTTTTAAAATGTCATCGCGACGATCCGATAATAAGGTGTATTGATGATAAACATGCTCGCCCAAACCATCTTCATACGGGGTAACCAGCGGTAAATCCGCCATCAGTTCTGAATACAGGTGCGCAACATGTCGACGCGCCTGATTGTATTGATCAATACGTTTTAATTTGGCTCGCAAGATAACCGCCTGCATTTCATCAAGACGACTGTTATAACCAATCACATCATGATAATAACGCACATCCGAACCATGATTGCGCAACTGTTTAATTTTTGCAGCAGTTTCATCCGAGTTGGTAACGACCAAACCGCCATCCCCGAAAGCGCCCAGATTTTTACTGGGAAAAAAGCTGTAGCCCCCGGCATGACCTATCGCACCGGTTTGTTTGCCATTAATGCGAGCGCCAAAGGACTGGCAAGCATCTTCAATCAGCTTTAAATTATTGTCTTCACAAAGTTGTAAAATTTCAGTCATGTCCGCCGGTTGACCAAACAAATGCACCGGCATAACGGCTTTGGTTTTTGGGGTAATGGCTTGTTCTATAGCGAACGGTGAAATATTAAAAGTTCTGGGATCTATATCCACAAAAACAGGAATGGCACCGACATATTTAATGGCTTCGGCTGTCGCAATAAAAGTAAAAGCGGTGGTAATCACTTCATCACCGGCACCTATACCTTCGGCAATGAGTGCCAAATGCAAGGCATCAGTTCCTGAAGCCACACCAATGGCATGTTTAACGCCCAAATACTCGGCCGTTTCTTTTTCGAATGCCTGTACATTAGGACCTAGAATAAAAGAGCAGTTTTCTATTGTTTCAGCCAGTCCCCGCTCAACTTCTTCTTTGATTTCTGCGTATTGAGCTTTGAGGTTTACCATCGGTATCATGTTGTTGCCTTTTATTTATGTGTGTAGAAACGCGTTTCTAAGGAACGTGCATGAAATAACTTGAGCCTTTATATCCCCTCACCCCAACCCTCTCCCGGTGGGAGAGGGAGCAAGATGCCGAAGTTATTTCATGCGCATTCCCAAGAGTGAAAATTGTGTATAGAGCCATGTAAAAATAAAGCGACATTCGACCACCCTCACCCCAGCCCTCTCCCGGAGGGAGAGGGAGCTTTATGTTGCCTTACTTCTAAGCCACTCTGTAACTATGCAATAAGGTGCAAGGCAAAGATCGACCATTATGGAGATTAGCTTTAACCTTGCACCTTGCACCTTGCACCTTGCACCTTGCACCTTAATACCTACTTATCCCCTAATAATCGGGTAATTTGTATGGCGGTTGCCAGTGCCCGCCGTCCTGCTTCACCGGAAACCAGGGGATTTTCACCGGTTTGGATGCAGTTGACGAAATGTTTGATTTCTTCAAGCAGTGCATCGCCACCCTCAAAAACAGATTCTTCCGTAACGATTTCAGGAATACCGGGGAACATTTCTTTTTCACCGGTACGGTATTTGGTCAAAACCCGATTTTGAAAATCAACAGAAATGTAAGAACTCGGTCTAAACAACCGCATTTTGCGTTCCATCTTCATGCTAATCCGGCTGGCCGTTACATTCGCCACACAGCCATTTTTAAATAACAGCCGGGCATTGGCAATGTCCGTACCTTGGGTCAGAACGGCGGTACCACTGGCATCAATACGCTCGACTTCTGAATCGACCAAAGCCAAAATAATATCAATATCATGAATCATTAAATCCAGCACAACACTCACATCATTGGCGCGGGGATTAAAAGGCGATAAACGATGCGATTCAATAAACAAGGGTTTTTCATCTTTATCCAAACCCAACACGGCCGGATTAAAACGCTCCAAATGTCCCACCTGTAAAATCAAACGCTTCGCCTTGGCAATGGCTATTAATTCATCCGCTTCGGCAACCGTCACCGTAATCGGCTTTTCAACCAGAACATGAACGCCTGCATTAAGAAAGTCTTTTGAAACCGTGTGATGCAAGGTCGTCGGCACAACAATACTGACGGCATCAACCTCACCCAGCAAGGCTTGATAATCGGTTAAGGCTTTTGCGCCATGCTTGTCCGCTACCGCTTTTGCGGCATCTTCGTTAATATCAACCACAGCCACCAATTCACAATCCGGCAAGGAGGCGTATTTTTCAGCATGAAATTTGCCTAAATAACCGGTTCCGATAACAGCACATCTTAATTTTTTCATTTGCTTAAATTTGGTTTAATTCAACGTAACCCGAAGCGGGTTTGATAAAAACAGTGTATCAGCCTGTTATCTGTCCGGTAATAGGATAATGCCCGACATTGTAATCTATCAGGATGCATTCATAAAATTTTGTGGCGTTCCGGTATCTTTTTTAAAAGATTATCACCACGAAGACACGAAGGACACGAAGGGATGAAGTTTTCTTTCTTCGTGTTCTTCGTGTCTTCGTGGTGAATTAAAAACCGGTAATGTCTTCGTGGTGAATTAACAGGTGAATTAAAAAATTGCCAATGGCCGATTTCTCCGATAACATGACCCTACTGAACGTTTGTTAGGTATTTACTTTGAGCTCAAAAGAAAAAATTTTAAGTACAGCGATTGCTTTGTTCGCGCAAAAAGGCTACTCGGGTTTATCCATGAGGCAGTTGGCTGTGGCGGTTGATTTAAGCGTTGCGGCAATTTACCATCATTTTCCCGATAAAAATACGCTGTATCTCGAAGCGGTTCGCTTTGCTTTTTCAGGCAAAGCACAGGCTTTTGACCAAGTGTGGGAATCTGACTGCTCCGCTGAAGAAAAATTGGCCCGGTTTATTCGCGCATTCATCGATGTGATGCTGGAAGACCGCGACTTCCATCGTCTGATGCAACGTGAAATTTTGGAAGCCGATCCGGAAAGAATGCAGTTACTGGCGCAAGGTGTTTTTAGCAGCCAGTTTTGTTTATTAATGCAACTGGCGGCAGAGTTGGCACCTGAACAAGATGCCCACCTGCTGGCAACGTCTGTTATGGGGTTGGCCAAATATTATATTGAGTATCAGCCCTTACTCAAACATTTTCCCGGCTGGAAACCCGAACACGAAATGCCTGAAGTGATTGCCGCGCATATCACCACTTTATTATTAAACAGTTTCAAGGCAAAGACAGCATGAAAAAGATAGTCAGCCTGTCACCCTTCATTTTATCAATAAACAAACTTAAGCTCCGGGCAGCCCCGCTTTCAATTGCGGCAATACCGTTCTTGATTTCCGGTTGCATGTTGGGACCTGACTTTACCAGTCCTCCAAGCCCGGACACCCAAAGTTACACGACTGACAAAGCGTCAGACCGTATAACTACAACCTCGTCAGAGTCAGGTGCGGCGCAATCGTTGGCACTGGGAAAAGATATTCAGGGGCAATGGTGGACCTTATTTCGTTCGCCGCCCTTAACCAAGCTCATTGAACAGGCAATGAAGCATAATCCTGATTTACAGGCCGCTTCATCGGCATTAATTGAAGCCCAAGAAAATGCTTCTGTTCAGCAGAGCTCTTTATTCCCGGCCTTGGACGCAGGTTTTTCAACCAAACGCCAAAAAATTTCCGGCGCACAATTTGGCTCTCCTGGTTTTCAGGCACCTGCTTACAACCTCTCAACCGCATCGGTTCAGGTTGCCTACACGCTGGACGCTTTCGGTGCCATTCGAAGGCAGATCGAAGGCTTTGAGGCTCAAGCAGACTATCAGCGTTTCCAACTGGAGGGAACTTTCCTGACACTGGCGTCAAATGTCGTTACCACCGCGATTCAAGAAGCCTCTTTAAGAGCCCAGATTAGTGCGACGCAAGAAATCATAAGTGCTCAAGCCAAGGGACTTGAACTGGTCAAGCAACAGTTTGAATTGGGGGGCGCATCAAAAGTCGATGTCTTGTTACAGCAAACCACACTGGAACAGACGCGAACAACCTTGCCGCCGTTGGAGCGGCAACTGGCTCAAAACCGCCATCGTTTGGCGGTATTAACCGGCGAACTGCCCAGTACTGAACTGGCCGCTCAATTCAATCTCTCCGATTTGCATCTGCCCGAGGAATTACCGCTCAGCTTGCCCTCCAAACTGGTACAACAACGCCCTGATGTGCGTGCACAGGAAGCCCTGCTACATGTCGCCAGCGCACAAATCGGCATCGCTACCGCCCACCTGCTCCCTGACTTTACCATCAATGCCAATGTCGGTAGCATCGCTACCCGGATAGGTGATTTATTTGTTCCTGGCAGCGCCATCTGGAGTGTTGGCGGCAATCTGTTGCAGCCGGTTTTTCATGGCGGCGGACTTATCCACCAACGACGTGCGGCGCTAGCGGCTTACGAACAGTCCGCAGCTCAATACCGGAGCACGGTGTTGCTGGCCTTCCAAAGCGTCGCCGATACCATGAGCGCACTGGAGTTCGACGCCGACGGATTGAAGACACAAGATGCTGCCGTAAAAGCGGCGTTTGATAGCCTGGAACTGGCACAAATACAATACAAAATCGGCGCTATCAGTTATCTGCCGCTACTTATTTCGGAGCGCAATTACCACCAAACACGTATTACCCAGATAGTTGCGCAAACCCGGCGCTATGCCGACACCGCCGCCTTGTTTCAGGCACTGGGCGGCGGCTGGTGGAACCGTCCGAATTTATCTGCAGGTATGTTGGCTGAGCAACAGAAAAAAATCAACAGTGACAAGGCTCAAGGTATCAAGGCAAAAGAGCCCGACCTTTTCCGCTTTCAATCTTGGATATTTAACCTTTAACCCTTTTAAAAACTTATGTTTGAACAAAATCCAGGCAGGAACAAAAAATGATTAAACGTATGATCATTATGCTCATCGTCGTCGGCCTAATACTTGGCGGTATTTTTGGTTTCATTAGCTTCAAGGGGCGCATGATCAAAGAATATATGTCGTCTCAAGGTGTGCCGCTGCAAACCGTTTCCACCATCACCGCCAACTCTCTGGAATGGTCGCCAAAACTGGAAGCGGTCGGCAGCCTGCAAGCCGTTCAGGGTGCCAACATGAGCGCCGAGGTAGCGGGGATTGTAGAAAAAATCTACTTCAAACAAGGTGATAATGTAAAGGTGGGGACGCCTTTATTACAACTACGCGCCTATGACGAGATTGCCAAACTGGAATCGATAAAAGCGACTGCACAACTGGCGCGAATCACTTACAGTCGTAACCAGGCACAATTTAGCGTCAATGCCATCAGCAAGCAAACGCTGGACATAGACAAAGCGAACCTTGATGTGGCTATTGCCAATGTTGGCCAACAACAGGCACTGGTCGACAAAAAGCTTATTCTTGCGCCCTTTACCGGTCGCTTGGGTATTCGACTGGTGGATGTGGGTCAATATCTTGAGGCAGGCACCGCAATCAGCACATTACAGGCACTGGACACTGTATTTGTGGACTTTTTTCTGCCACAGCAAGCCTTGGAAGCACTGAAAATCAGCCAAAAAGTAACCCTTAAAACGGACGCTTATCCCGCGCAAACCTTTACCGGCGACATTACCGTCATCAATCCCAAAGTTGATATCAACACCCGCAATGTTCAGGTAAGAGCCACGCTAAATAACCCTGATCACAAACTACTGCCGGGCATGTATGCCACCGTTAATATTGCAACCGGACTGGCGCATCGCTATATCACGCTGCCGCGTACAACCATCACCTTTAACGCCTTCGGTTCTACCGTTTATCGGGTAGATGCCAACGGCCAGGACGAAACAGGCAAACCCAAGCTGGTTGCCAAACAAAGCTTTGTGACCACCGGCGATACGCGCGGTGACCAAATCGCCATCCTGACCGGCGTTAATGAAGGCGAAACCATAGTGACTACCGGGCAGATTAAACTACGCAACGGCTCACCGGTTATTGTTGATAATTCCGTTCAACCCAGCAACGACGCTACTCCACAACCCAAAGACCAATAAGCAGCCATGAATTTTACCGATATTTTTATCCGCCGGCCCATCCTGGCAACGGTAGTCAGCATGATGCTGTTGGTTTTGGGTTTGCGGGCACTCAGTGAATTGCCCGTATTGCAATATCCGCGTACCGAGAACGCCATAGTCACCGTGTCCACCGCTTACTACGGCGCTGATCCGGACATTATCGCGGGCTTTATCACCACGCCGTTGGAAAACAACATCGCACAGGCAAACGGCATCGATTACATAACGTCGACCAGCCAGAACAGTGTCAGTACGATAACCGCCAATCTGCGCCTCAATTATGATCCCAACAAAGCCTTGACGGAAATCAATGCCAAGGTAAATGCCGTACTTAATCAATTACCGCCAGAATCGCAAACACCGGTACTGAGTGTAAAAATCGGTGAAACCATTGATGCCATGTATATCGGCTTTTCCAGCGAAACATTGCCTGCCAACAACATCACCGATTATTTGATCCGTTCGGTACAGCCAAGGTTACAGGCCGTCGAAGGTATCCAGACTGCCGAGTTACTGGGCGGTAAAAACTTTTCCCTGCGTGCCTGGTTAGACCCCAACAAACTGGCAGCTTACGGACTCACCGCCTCCGATGTCAGCGCCGCATTGACCCAAAACAACTTTATCGCAGGTCTGGGCACCACCAAAGGTCAAATGGTGCAAGTCAATCTGACGGCATCAACCAGCCTGCATTCCGTCGCAGAATTTGAGCAGTTAATCATCAAGCAAAAAGATGGCGCGATCATTCGCTTAAAAGATGTCGCCAACGTGTCGTTGGGCGCTGATGATTACGAAGCCAGCGTTTCTTTCGATGGTAACAAGGCCGTTTATGTTGGGCTGCAAGTGGCCTCAAGCGCCAATCTGCTTGAAGTGATCGAACGGGTGCGTGAAGTTTTCCCTGAGATTCAGGCTCAATTGCCGGAAGGCATCAGTGCCAAAATCGTTTACGACTCAACAAAATTTGTTGATAGCTCTATCCATGAAGTCATCCATACCCTGCTCGAAGCGTTAGTGATTGTGACCTTGGTGGTGTTCGCCTTTTTGGGTTCACCCCGTTCAGTGCTGATACCGGTGATAGCGATACCGCTGTCTTTGATCGGCACCTTCACCATCATGTTGATGCTGGGTTTTTCCATTAATTTATTAACGCTGCTGGCCTTGGTTCTCGCCATTGGCCTGGTCGTTGATGATGCCATCATTGTCGTCGAAAACGTCAACCGACATATTGAAGACGGCATGCAACCGATTCCGGCTTCACTGCTGGCAGCGCGTGAACTGACCGGCCCCATTATCGCCATGACCATCGTGTTAATCGCCGTTTATGTCCCCGTCGGCTTTCAAGGCGGACTGACCGGCGCCTTGTTCTCGGAATTTGCATTTACAGTAGTCGCGGCGGTAACCGTTTCTGCCATTGTGGCGCTGACTTTGTCGCCGATGATGTGTTCCCGCTTGCTTAAATCACATACCCACAACCGCAACGGCTGGGAAGAACGCATCGTCGACTTTATCGATCGCAAGGTTTTTGCAATACAACGCGTCTATTCACGCACATTGCACGGCTCACTTAACTTTTTACCCGTGACCGCTACCTTTGCGGTCATCATACTGGCCAGCATTTACTTTCTTTATACCAGCTCCAATCGGGAACTCGCGCCTCAGGAAGATCAAGGCGTCATTATCACCATGTCAACATCAGCGCCGGATGCCACGCTTCAACAACGTCTGGTTTATGCGGAACAGGTTTTTAAGAAATTTATGACCCACACGGAAACCGATCACGTGTTTCAGCTCAATGTGCCCGGTCAATCCATCGCAGGTACTGTTCTAAAACCCTGGGATGAGCGGACACAAACGGCCACTGAACTGCAACCGATCATTCAGAAAGAAATGAATGAAATTGCCGGTGTTCGTGTCGCCGCCTTTCAACCACCGCCACTGCCTGGCAGTAGCGGTTTGCCGATGCAATTTGTCATCGGTACGACTGAATCGTTTGACCAATTAAACACCGTAACCCAGCAATTTATGCAGGAAGCGCAAAAAAGCGGCATGTTTATCTTTCTCGACACGGATCTAAAAGTCGATAAACCGCAATCACAAGTGGAAATTGACCGCAATAAAACTGCGCTGCTGGGACTGAGTATGCAGGATGTCGGCTCCTCTCTGGCCTCTATTCTGGGCGGTGGTTATGTTAACTATTTTAGTATGACGGGTAGATCCTACAAAGTCATTCCCCAGATTCAGCAAACCTCGCGGCTTAATGCGGATCAGTTACTTAACTACTATATTCGTGCAGCTAACGGCGCTTCCGTTCCCTTATCCACCATTGCAACCATCAGCACCAAAACGGTACCGCAATCATTGAATCACTTTCAGCAATTAAACGCTGCGGTTGTTTCCGGCGTGCCTTTTCCGGGCGTTACGCTGGGGGATTCAATTAATTCTTTAAAAGAAATCGCCGCAAAAGTATTACCGCCGGGCTACTCAATAGACTACGCCGGGCAGTCACGCCAACTGGTCAATGAGTCCAGCGGTTTTATTTTTACTTTTGGCTTTGCTTTAATCATTATTTTTTTGGCGTTATCCGCGCAATTTGAAAGCTTCCGTGACCCGCTGATTATTTTGGTCTCCGTTCCCATGTCTATCGCCGGGGCGCTTATATTTATTGCCTTGGGTATCGGCGGCGCAACGCTTAACATCTATACCGAAGTCGGCTTGGTCACTTTGATGGGCTTAATCAGTAAACATGGCATCCTGATTGTCGAATTTGCCAATATCAAGCAAAAAGAAGGCATGTCCAAACGTGAAGCGATAGAGACGGCAGCCGGTATCCGGTTACGCCCCATTTTAATGACGACCGCCGCCATGGTACTGGGTGTCTTGCCGCTTATTTTCGCAACCGGTGCCGGTGCCGTATCGCGTTTTAACATAGGTTTGGTGATAGCCACCGGCATCGCCATCGGCACTCTGTTTACACTATTTGTAGTCCCTGCGGTCTATCTACTGATTGCACAGAACCACTCCAAGATGGCAGCAAATACACCCTAATCGTGTTGGATATAAGATACAATGCACTGAAAAATTCAGGCAATCCAATCGCCTTACCAATAGAAAGAGTACCCAACCAATGAAAACTGCACTGTTTTGTACCAAAGACCCGCTTAAATTACTGCGCACAACCGGTCTGTGCCTGTCGGCATCCATGCTCCTGTTAATGTCAGGGTGTGCAACGGTAGGCCATGAATTTCCGGCCGGTCAAATATCGACCATTAATATCGGGAAAACTACCCAGAACGATATTTATTCAACCTTCGGCACTCCTTGGAGAACCGGTATAGAAGACGGCAAAAAAACCTGGACCTATGGTAACTATGAATACAGCCTGTTTAGTGACCACAGCGCCGAAGACTTGGTGATTAAATTTGATAATCGCAAAGTCGTTTCTGCCTTTGTGTTTAATACCACCAAGCGTTCTAAATAAGGCACGCACTTAATTCTTGCCGGGCTTGGTATTGATAATAGAACGGAGCTTTTTCTCAAACATGACCGCGCGGAGTATACGATGCTCATGACTTGTTTCATCGCCCGGTTAATCAGGTTTTCTGCCAGCAGCCAAATAGAATAAGTCGGTCTGAGTTGAAGATAATCTTGATCACTGCACGCTGGTTCCCAAGCTCCAGCTTGGGAACCAGGGAAACGATATTCGTGTTTTGTAGGGGCAATCCCTTGCGGTTGACATGCTAACATCGTGGCATTAAAGGGCCGGCGTAAAGCCTGCCCCCACAAAGTTCCGACCGCAGCTTCAGAATCTCACCGTAAACGAACCATAAACACCCGAGAAGCCCTCTCTTAATTGGGTATCAACTTTGCCGATGATCGCAATTTCATCCTTTAAGTCCAGCTTCAGTTCTCCGCCGACATTAAAGCTGTTGACCGCAGGTTTGGCACCATTAGAACCAAAAGCCGCACCGCCACCGTTAAAGTTGGAGGTAACCGCGAACGGGTCGCCGAAGAAATCATACAGCCATTTGCTGTGTAACTCCGGCGTTACTTTGCCCCATTGCGAACTCAGGGTGGTGGCTATCCGTCCGCCCAGGCCGGACTGCAACTGGTTGTAGTTCTGGGTACCGGTATTTAAATTTAACGCCCCGGCTCCGGTTTCTCCATAGCTGTTGATATGCAGGTTGTTATATTGAAGCGACACCAGCGGGGTCACTTCGATGGCGTCTGCAAACT
>Ga0194056_10000479_pt1 | contig 21876 bp, 11 predicted proteins | sample SepL4413m_MetaG_FD_155458 | JGI IMG/M metagenome (GOLD analysis project Ga0194056, IMG submission 155458) | Anoxic zone freshwater microbial communities from boreal shield lake in IISD Experimental Lakes Area, Ontario, Canada - Sep2016-L442-13m | ecosystem: Environmental > Aquatic > Freshwater... | reverse complement strand
TAACCGCCAGCCTCTCGTCTACGAACACCGCCAACACACTGGGTAACCTACTCGCAGCACCACACGCTGTGAGCCGATGGGGCAGTTGACCTGAGCGCAGACAGGTCAATTTATAAAAACGCCAAAGTAGGGACCGACCCGCCACGGCTTTTCCCATTCTTTCGTGTAGTTCAGGCGTGTGCTGTACGCGCGAAAGCCGTTGGGGTTCTTCGGGATGCCGGGAAGCGAGGGAAGTGTGCCTGGGGTGGTGGTGGGACTGCCCCGGGGGATGGCGGTGTCTGCCGCCTGCGCACATGGCATGGACACCAGCAGGGCGATGGCGAGAAGGAATTTCACGGGTCGTGGTTTCATGGGTTCACTCTTTGCGGTAGTCGATAACCGTGCCGTTGACCAGTAAACTGTGTCCATCATGGCTGATCGTGCCGCCCGTGGGTACGAGCACCAGTACGATCGCGGAATCGGCCGGGATGGGGATGACGGTCTTGCCTATGGCACCTTTCAGGATAAAATCCCCTTTCACGGAATCGTAGAGATCCCGGGGGGCGGTTCCAACATCGATCGCGACCGTCTTGGCGATCACGTAGGGATTGTAGTACAGGTAAGTCGGATACTTTACGCTTGTGAGAAAGTCAGTTTTCGCGGCGTCCAGCCTAAAAATGAATTCATGCTCGGTCGTATCGATGATCGCCCCCCACCACAAGGCAAAGCCTCCGCCATAAACGGATTTGTGCCCCGCGAAGTCGCCGTCTGCAAAGAGTGGATGTCCAACATGGCTGCTGCACAACCGCTCATAGGGTATCGCAGGATCGGCCTCCGGCCTGCTCTGGGCGGCTTTGGGAACATAATCTGAAAAGAACCTCTTGGCGTTGGTAATCACATTGACCGCGTACTTTCCAATCGCACGGGCGAACCGGGGATCATATCGCACCACAGGCAGCACATAGGGCAGGACAATCATGGTTTCCATGCTGAAGGCAACACCGCGCGCCTGTTCCCGCGTCCATCCGCGCCAGCCGATCATCAATCCGTTCATTTCGTATTCACCCCACCGCCCAACATGCATGGCTCCGCACTTATGGTCAAACACCCACTCCAGCATCTTGCGAAGATCGAAGGAATGGCCCAGGGCATTCAAGCGGGCTGCTGCCAGCACGCCCATTGCACCGCTGGGAATCTCATACCACGGATTGGTCTCAAATGCCTGGTAACGGGTCAAGGCATTGACGGCTTCGTCCATGTATTCTTGCTTTTTCAGCAGTCCATAAGCGAGCAGCATGACATAGGCATATCCGGCGATCGCGTCAGGCTGGCGATATGTTGGATCGCCCGTAAAAGGGGTTCCCTTGTCAAACTGGTAGCCCTGTGCATTGAAATCGTAGCCGATTTGCCGGGCCATCCTCATGATCCGGTTCACACTATTTTCCCACATCTCCAAAATGGCGGCATCCCGCGACAACGCCAGCCGTATGATCGCCCCGGCCAGGGCGGTGAGGTCCATCAGATACCAGTACTCGATCCCACGCTGCCCGATATTGTTAAGGAAAAGCCCGTACTCCCTGTTGTAAAAGGCGCCGAGTGCGGGCGTGAACTCCCTGACATCGTCGCCCCTGAGAATCTTTCCAGCAACCACGCATCCCAGGGTGATCAGCTCCCGGCCCTCTTCCTCGACGACTGTCCTGAAGTATTTCACGCCCTGCGCATCGGTTTTCAGAGCCCCATTGGCCGGGTTCGTCAAGAAGTTGTTGACTCGCTTTGCCAGGAACTGCCAGTCAGGCGGGGAGGTAGAGGGGATCTTCGGCACATCTTTCAGCATTTCTAGGTTTACTTGGCGATTCATAATAACGTCCGCATCCTTCGCCGCAGATGCAGGAACAATCGGCATTCCGGCCGCCTGCTCTACCATGCCGGACTTCGACGCAGCGAGCCACATGCCGGTCACAGCGGCCGACTGGACGAAATCTCTTCTGGTCAATTTCATATTCACTCCTTATTGGATGACAAAACAGTCTTCACCGCATCGAGATATTCCATCTTGGTGTCAGGCTCAAGGCATCTGCCTTCGATCACTTGATGATCGGCCAGGGGAACGTCGATTGGATCGCCACCCGCGTGCCGTTGCGTTGCGACTCCTTGCAGGCATTCATCACTTCCAGAACATGCAGGCCGTGTTCCGGGGTGATCAGCCCCTGCTGCCCAGTGCGCAGGCAGTTGGCCGCATAGGACGCACCGTATTGCCAGGTATAATCGCCCGGCTCAGGGCAACAATGCTCAACCTTGGGATTCTTTGCCGTGGCCAAGTCAACCCCGTGCGGCCCCCAGTCGTAGCCGCTCAGATACATTCGCCCCGCGTCGCCCACCACGTCGATCGTGTAATACTCGCGGGTTGTATCGCGGTGCTCCTCCTTGCTGAAGTGCGTGAATCCGGTGGTAATGTGGGAAAACCTCGCGTTGCCATGATCGATCAGCATCATGGCATTGTCCTCGGCCTCGACCTGGATCTTCTTGCCGTTGATCGTTCTCTCCGGCGTGATGATGCCGGCCAACCCCACGACCGCCTTGGCCGGCCCCAGCAGTCCGGTAAGTGTTGTGACGTTGTAGACGCCCAGGTCGAACAGCGATCCGCCGCCCTTCTGGAAGAACCATTCGGACCATGTGGGACCGGTGTGCCCATACTCGCCCCGTGCGCTCGCCACGTGCCCCAGCTTGCCGCTGGCGATGGTCTCGGCCATGAAGCGGAACTGCGGGCTGGTGATCACGGTCGGCGCGGCCCAAAGCCGCAGGCCCTTCTCTTTCGCCAACGCCAGCAGTTCCCGACCTTCGGCCACCTCCGTGGCCATCGGCTTCTCGCTCCACACGTGTTTGCCGGACATCAGCGCCGCCTTGTTCAGCGGAAAATGGGCAGGCATTGAGGTTGTGTTCACCAGCAGATCGAACGGCGCACCGGCGAGCATCTTTTCGATGTGCGGATAATGGTTGGGCACCTTGAACCGCTTGGCCGCCGCCTTGGCCCGCTCGACGATGATGTCGCAAACGCTGACAAGCTCGATATAGTCGCGCGTCGCCAGATCGGTCAGGTACGCGTCCGAGACGTTTCCGCAGCCGATCAGTCCCACGCGGATCTTCTTGGTTAGCGCGGCTGCGGGCTTCTCGTCTGCCCGTGCGGTGGGCAAGCTGAGTCTCGCTCCAGCGACAACGACACCGGCCGCAGCCGTCTTCAAAAAAGTACGACGATCAGAGGGTTGCTTCCTCATGAAAAAACTCCTTGTCATGTTATTGTTCTGCAAATTCAAGTTTCCAGTCATCCGTCCGGAACGATGACGCCAGCAATCCTGCCACATTGAACAGATTGCATACCTCGGGATTGATATCCCAAGCATAGCGGACCCTCGCCGAACCAGTCCTTAAGGTCCGATGTGCTTCTCGCCTTCCGCCAAAGGATTGCCCCAGAAATCACGCCCGCCCGAGTTAGCAATCGGCATTCCCCTATTTCGACAGGGCGAATCCGTGCGCAACCGATATCCTGTCAGTGAATCGAGTCCCATGCCGCCAGTACCTGCTGCCACGAACCGTGGATCCTCCAGCATCGCATGGGCATCCTCCGGCAATTTGAGCCAGGGGCCGAAATAGACATTGTGGCTCAAGAGGCCAGGCTTCCGTTTGGAGATTTTGAAACGCCCCTGTCCCGTGGCGTAGAAGATGTTGTTGGTATAGACGGCGTTCGTGAAGACCTCCACCGTGCCGCAATCAACATAGAATACGTTGTTGTACAGGTGGTTGTCAGCCTCAAGCGAACTGCCTCCGCACATCAAGCGAACCTGATCATTCTCGCTGACGTTGAATCTCGCTATATTATGTTCCGCGCTCGGCATGATGAGCAGCCAGCCGCCCCGGTTGTGTCGGCTGTAGTTGTATTGCAGCACGCAATGGCGGCAGTCAAAATCAAAATCGAAAGCCTGACCGTCCTGATTGTTGCCCTGCACGTTGGTGTTGTACACTTCATTGAACTGCATGAGGGAGTGGTCGCAGGTGTGCATCCAGATCGACGCCGCACAGGCGTTGTACCCTTCCAGGCCGTCGGGCAGCACCACGTTCGGGTCACCGCAACGCAAGCCGGCATGATTGACCACGTTGTACTCCACCAGTGCTCCCTTGCTGCCGAGTATCAGGATGGCATCGCCACCAAGATTGGTCATGCGATTATGTCGCACAACTACCCGCGTGGCCGAGGCCGCCTTCGTAGGTGTCCAGACGATGATCGCACTGCGGTCAACCCGTTCGATCAGGTTGCGTTCGATGAGAACCTCATCAAAAGTTGCTACCTGTTCACCCCTTGGCGATGCCACCAGGATCGCCGTGGAGGTGTAGCTATCGATCCCCTGATCGCGACCGCCCAACAGGCCCCAGATGTCGTGAATATGGCAGTCGCTGACAACAATATGGCGGAATACGCGGCCAGTGCCCGATCCCAGCACAAGAATGCCCTGCCGGTGCTCCCGTGCCGGTGGCGCGCCGCTGGTTATCTCCAAATGGCGAATCTCCCAGAACTCCTGGTTTGACAACTGGACCGCGGCACCGGTGGTTGCTCCCATGTCGATTATCGGCAAAGGCCCCTCGCCATAGCGATCGATGCGGATCGGATGGCCTTTGCTGCCGGAGCCTTGTGATCGCAACTGGCCCTGCCAGCGACACCCCGCCTTGAACAGAACGGCATCGCCGGGGGCGAAGACTTGCTGGTTGACCCGCCCGAGCGAACGCCAGGGCCCAGCCGCTCTCCCGTCGGCTGAATCATCCCCGACCAGCGCGTCGACATAGTAAGTCGTCCCCACCGATGCGGCATGGGACATCGTGCGCTGCGAGTTCCCCATGCTGCCGTGGAGCGAGTCATATCCCGCGCCTTCCGGGATCAGCACAACCGTCGCGCCGGCTTCCGTCTTCAGCACGACCCGTTCGCCCTTCAATGTCTCAACCTTTTTGCCGTCGCGATAGACATCCATCGCCTTGCCGGGCCACGGATTGACCAGCGTGCAGGTCCGTCCCTTTTCACTATAAATCTTCACATACTTCACCTCGCCGCCCTTCAGTTCACTGGAAACCAAAAACGCGCCCGATGTGCGAAGTTGGCCGAAGCGGGCGGGCTGCTCCCTGGGCCAGACGGGGAAAAGACGTAGCACCCCTTCATGGGTTTGGAGCAACATCTCGTTGATCGTCGCGAGTACGGCAGAGCAGTTTTCGATTCCCCGGCCGCCACCAAAAACCATGAGATTCGGGAAACCCGCCACCGTGAGTTGCTTGCGAAGCTTGGCGAGAATATCCTCCGGGTCGTGCCCCACGCGCGCTGCGCCGGGGAATGTCTGGCTGAAACCGTTGTAGTGGTTAATCCACTCACGCTCCGGCCAACCGCGCGCATCGTCCTGTAATATCTTGAGGTTTGCCGGGTCGGAACTAAGTCCCAACACGCACGATGGCCAGACCATGCCCGTGAATTCGACGCGGCTGCTGTTGCGTTTCGGTCCCACGCGGCTCGCGGCCGGGCCTTCCTCCGCGCCGCGAACGCGCCGCACGCCGTCCACCACCACCGTGGGAAAATCGCTCAGGCGGTCGAGGATGTCGCGCCACTTGGTGCGTCGTTCTGCATCGACGCCCAGCTCGGAGCTCACATCAAGCATGCCCTTGAAGAACATCCGTACCAGGCCCAGCGAAAGGCAGTTATTCTTGTCGCCAATGCCGCTGGCCGTCTCGCCAAGGGCATCTCCGCTGATGACGTATCGGCCGTCCTCCAATTTAAGATAGTCCTCCCAGAAGTTCGCCACTTCGATCAGGAAAGGATACACGCGTAGCGCGTAGTCGTGGTCATACGTATGATAGAAACGCATGAACATGTTGGCCGCGCAAAACACCGCGTTGCTCTTCTGACCGTGGAACAGGCGATTGCCTTCCCCAGGAATGGAATGACCGTCTGGCATCAATGCAGCTTCCAATCCTTTCGGCCCCACGCCCACGTCATAATAGACGCCGCGAACCTTGAGATACTTTCGGGCGTTGGCTAGGCCGGTCGGCAGGTAGTCAAGGATGGGCGCGTCATACGGATCGGCCAACTCGGGGTGGTTCGAGGAGAATACGCCCCACCAAGGTGCCTGATGGTTGTAGTTGAGATGGTAATCCGACTGCCACGAAGGGCCATCGACGGTGATCCAGTTGCCAAAGAGTGTCGGTGGAAATTGCTTATTGCGACTACAGGACGCCATGAGGTAGTTTGAACCATAATAGAACTTCTCGATGAGCGGATCGCCAATCTCGACGAAGGACTTCGACCAGAACTCTCGCCACCACTGGCGGTGCGTCGTGCGAAGCGAATTGACTCGTTCCGGCGTCATTTCGGCAATGCGTCGTCGCGCTTCGTCAAGCGGCGTCTTCGATTCCTCGCTCGTGACAATCGCCGCCACGAGAATGACCGGGCGGCCCGGTGAGAGAACGAAACGGTCCGCGGACCAGCCGTCACACCGAAACCCCGGCAGCCCCGGCTTCCGATGATTGAACAGACGCATCGCCACGGCAGCTTCGCTCGACCACTTACACGGTGCTTGATCTAACGCGATAGACTTGGTCGTCGAAACGAACCGTCGTACGGCCCAATAGCCGTCGGGAAGATTCCCGGTTGCCGTTTCGGCTTCGTTGCCGGTCATGGGCCAGAGGTTCACGTCCACGCCCACCAGATCGGTACTCTTGTAGGGGTTCACCTCGGTCGGATCGCCCTCCACCGAGAGTTCGATGACCAACAGGTTTTCCGTGGCCGCAACCCACGAGCGAAAATGAATCGTGGTGCCCGCGCGGGTGAATGGCGGTGGATCGCCCGTGCGCACCGTGGTCTTGAGCGTGTGTAATACCTCGGCGGTTTCCAGAATCTGCTCAGCGTGGTACTGCCCGTTCACAAGCACGGGGATGTTCACGTCAATGCCGCCGATGGGACAAGGATGGGCGTTGGGATAAATCGTCTTGGATTTCCAGAAATCGTTCTTGGAGATCCAGAAGCGGTGTCTCTCGGGTGAGCTTGTCACAGAAATGGGACGGGCGACCCCGTCGGGACCGATGGTTTTCTGCCGCTCCAGGACGCCGCCAATCGTCACCCCCACGTCGCCATTGCCAAGCAACGGGCCGTCCGGCATTTTGCGGGTGGGCGTCGCAACGGGTGAAAAAGTGAAAACGCCCTTCTGGCGGGAAACGATGGCAAGAGCCTCGGCGGCAAGAGTCGGCGTTGTCGAGACAGTGGCCGTCGATCCCGAGAAAGAGGATGTTTGCGCAACCAAGGTACAGACATCGCCTGCCAGCATCACAACGATGGCAAAGAGGCAGACCACGAAACGACGAATGATGTGGTTTTTCATTTGAAATCTCCGGACAGAAGTTGTATGGGGCCGAGCAGGCCAGAGGGGAGCAATTCGGCAAGCTTGCCGATCTTTTTCCGATCCTCGCACTTTTTGCAGTCGAAGATGCCGGTCGTCATTGTGTCGTAGGTGCGCACATTCGTGACAGTCAGCCGTTTTTCCTTGGGCAGTGTCGCATCGCCAATCAGACGGTTGGGCCAGAGATTCGCCACGGTAATCTCCAGTTCATTCCCCACCGGCTTCAACGCGCTGGTGACGTCAACCTGCCACGGTGCCGTCCAGACAACGCCCAGATCGCAACCGTTGAGCCGAACGCGGGCGATGTTCTTTACCACTCCCAAGTTCAGGAACAACTTCTCTCCCGTGCCTTTGCCACGCTTTGCCTTGGTGTTGTCCGCAAGGTCAAAGACCTTCAGATAGGTTGCCGCTCCAGAGTAATACTTGATCCCTTCCTCCGGCCGCTTTGTCCAATCCTCGAGTTTCTCGAAAGTCACTGCTTTTGTCAGTCTGGACCACTGTGCATCGAACGACACCTTCCACTCCCCCGCAATTGCCTGCATCGGCGTCAGTTTCGGGAAATTCTTTTCTAACCTGCGACCTGCGATCTCCGACTTCTGACTATCTTGTCGGAATACGACAAAGAAGGACTGCCGCGGCGCGAACTGCATCGGCACGATTGTGCGACCGTCCTCCTCACGCCATTCGGGCAGGAAACGACTTTCACCGGTAACCGCATCCCAGAGCTCCGGTTGTTTACCACGGACTCGGAATATCATTGGGGCAGCGGCGATGCGTGTACTTTGGTTGCTGATGAAGTAGATGTCCGTCTTGCCGTCGCGGCGATGGATCCAGTCGAACTTCGTGCCCGTCGATGTGCAGGGAAATTCGATGTCCGGTGCCAATCCATCGGCACGGATTACGGAGTTCAGTGTACCTTCACGCATATTCGTGATCGATCCTGCCAGGTCTTGGGGCCGATCACTGTCACGCCGGCCGCAGCCAACGCATTGATCTTCTTCACCACCGGCGAAGAGAGAAGGGCATCGGGGTTATGCGGCAGTACCAGGTAACGATAGGACATTCCGTCTGGCAGCACCAACCGCCCGTTCGTGACGGTGGCGCGCGTGACCAGTGCTTCGGCGTTGAGTACGTCGTAATCAAACCCGGCCGGGCGGGCCGGCTGCTGATTGGGACGCGGCGCAATAAATCCGGGAATCGCCTCGTCCTGCAAGTACGCAAAATCGGCAACGAACAAACCCTGCCGAAGCATATACTGGCAGCGGGCAAGGTAGGTCAACCAGGCACCGCTCATCCGCCACCATGTCACGTTACGGTCGAAGTGTGTGCCGACATGTGCCCACTGAAAGCCCGGCTTTGCCTCCAGCCGCGGCTGATGCACCCAGAAACAGAGCACGTTGCGCGTTAGCCCCTCGCAAAACGCGGCGTCGCCGATGTCTTTCATGCTCCACGGATCGTCGATCCAGTCGCAGGCGAATGAAGTGAATGCCTCGGCCTGGCAAATCGGCTTGCCATAAATGTGCGCGGCACTGGCTGCCTGTTTCAGGCTCGGGTTGTGGTGGTGGGTGATCGGGCCATCCGGTTCGCTGTTGCGTTTCCAGAATTCGCCCATGGGCACGTCGTTGATACCCTCGCACTGGATCGCGTCGATCCAATGGACGAAAAAAGGTCCGCCGGATTCCGGGTGCGTGCCGCGCAAGCCGCCCTTCAACGTCAACTCGCGCAACCGGCCGTAGTAGTTTGCCGCGACCAGATCGGCGGCAGTGCGGCGATAGTCCTGCAAAAACCGGCGAGTCTTCTCAGGATCGTCCACGGTTTGCCCCAACACCGCCGGCAGCCATGGCAATGGATCGTAGCCTCGCCTTTTCTGAAACTCCTCGCGCATCCGTGGCGTCCATGTGGGCTGGCCCAATTCCCAACTGTCGATGTGGAAATACTGGAGTGTCTTGCCGACCAGCGGGCCGGCGTCGGCGATTAACTTGGCTCCTGTCTCGGCAAAGTGGGCGTCCATCGCCGCAGCACTCATCGTATCGATCTCCAGTCCGCCGGGACCGGAGCCGACGCACTGGGTCGAATTGCCGTGCAATGTGTAGCCGATCCGCAGGACGGACCAGTTTCCTGCCGGAATGTCCCAGGAAAGCTGCCAGGCGTCGTCCACGGATTGGGTAAGATCGATCGCGCGGGGACCAAAATTCGCCTTCAAGGTAGACGATGCATCCTCGTTCACCGGAATAGCCAACACTGCGACGTCACGATAATAATCCTGCACAATTGGCGGTCTTGGGAGCGCAATGGCAATACGTCCCGGTCCTTTCACGACCGTCCGCGAACTGACGAGCTTCTTCGCAGCGCATTCGGGAGTCACCCATGGCCCGCCGGCATTCCAGCCGCTACAGAGGTTCACGCCGATCGCGATTCCGCAGCGATCCGCCTCGCGCACGGCATGTTTGTACAGCGCGCGCCATTCATCGCTCATAAAATTTGGTCCGCAAGGCGCGTCTGGTCCGGCCTCCCCGGCATCGAACAGCAGTGCGCCGCTGATGCCTTGACTGCGCATTTCCTCGAAATCGCGAGTGATCCCCTCTTGGCTCGCCGCCCCGTTGAGCCACCACCAGTAACACCAAGGCTTTGAATCATCCGGCGGCGACCGGAAGGCTTGCGCCATGGGATTGATCGCGGTGAGCAGGGACGATGGATCTTCTGCCGCCAGTGCAGCATTGCCAACCATCAGCACCACCAGAAACAGCGTGGTTGTTCGTATCCTCATGATCATTTCCTATCTGGTTTTGTGTTTCTGTCATGCATGATTGATCTGAAGTTGTATTGTCCGGCCCCGATCGTGAATACCGCAACACCGCCCTCCATCCGCAGGAAGTGGACACCTTCCGCTTGCTTTGTCGGCTTGCCGCCCTCAGTCACCATTGCGGCATCCTTGGCCGGAACCCAAACCGTAGCCGTGCCGTTAGCGGGAATCACGACGTCCATCGCCAAATTGTCGCCCTCACGCCGCCAATTACTCACGATCAAACCATGCATGGATTTGTAGGACGCTTTGACATAGGTCAAATCTCCTATGGGCTGTGGCTTGATGATGGTGTGTTTGAAACCGGGTTGCGCCGGGTCGGGATTGATGCCTGCCAGTCCCTGGTAAAACCACGCATTCAGGTCGCCGGTCAGCATCAGGAAGCCCGAACCATTCATTCCGGGACCGTCCGTATCGTGGTTCCATTTTTCCCACATTCCCGAAGCGTCCTTCGCCACCATGTAACCCCAGCTTGGCTTGTCCTTTTGCGAGGCAAGCGCATAGGCGACATCGGCACGTCCAATGTCGTTCAAAACCCTCATCATCCATGCCATACCCACCAGTCCCACGGAAACATGCTGCTTATGGACGACCATAATGTTATTGACGAGGTTGGAGATCACCGCTTGTCGGTTCGCCCCGGGCACGAGCCCAAAAGCCAGCGGCAGGATATAGGAACATTGAGTGTCGCCCTGGTATTGACTGGTCTGCGGATTGAAGAAGCGTTTATTGAATGCCTCGCCGGTCTTTTTCGCCAGGTCAGCGAAACGCGCCTCGTCGTCCGCCTTACCCAGCAGGCCGGCGACCCGTGACAACTGCTTGCAGTTATTGTAGAGATACGCCGTACCGATCAGCGGTTTCGAGGTCTCCACGATGGGGCACCAATCCCCGTAGGGATCGAGATCCAAGGTGAGGTCTCTCTTCTGTACTCGCATCGTGTACAACACCCATTTTTTCATGACGTCGTAGTTCTCTTCGAGCACGCGCCGGTCGCCATAGTATTCGTAGAGGGCGAGCGGTATCAGGATCATGTCGGCTGGCCACACCAGGGAGCCTGACCGGATATCCCAATACGCCGGGCAGACGTCGGAGATGGAACCGTCGGCATTTTGCTCCAGTCGGGCGTCCCCAAGCCATTTGGCATAGAAGGCCGCCGAGTTCTGGTGTACGCTCTCATCCACCACGTAGGTGCCGCTGCCGCCCAGCCATCCCATCCGTTCATCGCGTTCGAGTTCCTTGGGATGGCTCTGCTTCTGTCCCAATTGGTCGTAGCGCATCAGGCGATTGAGCTGGTTGATCAGCGGGTTCGAGCATTCGAATGTTCCCGTCTCTTCGATATCGTCGTGCATGAAAAGGCCGTCAAGGTTCTCGAGTTGGGGAACGCCCGGAAAGCCTGTGACTTCCACGTAGCGCGTGCCCTGCCCGCGGAACCGCGGTCGCCAGACCTCCTGCCCGCCGCCTTTGAGGATATAGATGTCGGTCGTCTTCGCGCTGCGGTTGTTCTCGACCTTGAAGCGGCCGTTTGGAAAAAGGTCAAAGGCGGATCGCATGACGACCTTCGTACCGGCAGGGCCCGACACCTTCAGCCGCACCGTGCCATAAAATCCCTTCTCGAAATGCACGATGAAGACCCCTGGATCCGGATTGGTGATCTTTGCAGGCTTGAATGTCTCGGTAATGCGCATCGGTTCATACATCCGTGACTCGAGACGACCGCCGGGAGAAGGCAGCACCTGTGCCTTCGCCCAACGGGAGTCGTCGAATCCCACCCGATCCCATCCGGGCATTTCCATCCGAGCATCATATTCTTCGCCGTCGTATTCGTTGTTCGCGCGTAAAGGGCCCTGGTCCGTCACCTTCCAGCTTTCGTCGCTAACAAGGTTCTGCAAGGCGCCGTCTGTGTATTCGATGCGAATGACGAGAATCATCCGCGGCGAACCAAAGCCCATGTATGCTTCCGGATTGGCCCGGCGCGGTGCGAAGAATCGCCCGTTGCCGAGGATGGCGCCAACGGAATTTTGGCCTTGCTTAAGCAGGCTCTTGACGTCAGGACACATAGAGGCAACGCTTGCTGAACATGGTCATGCCCGGGTCGCGCTCGTGGTCGCCGACCTTCTGCCCATTCAGATAGAGGTCCGACTCGCCGAGTCCGCAGAAATAGGCCGTCGCCCGTTCCACTGCTTTTCCCACCACAAACTCACGGCGCAAATAGCGGGCAGGCAACCGCGAATGCTCTTCCAGCGGTGGGGGCGGCCCTTCCTGTCCAATCCACTTGGCCACCTGCCAGTCTTCCGGTTTGAGCAAGCCCATCGTCCACAGCGCCGGCTTACTCCAAGCCGACACGGAAGAGTTCAGGGTTGAGAGCGTCCATGCTCTCACTTTCCAAAAGCACTGCTGGCGGCTTGCCAGCGGCTTGCCGGCGTATTCCACCTGGACGCTTTGATCCGAGACCACTTTGCCGCTGTCCCAAAGATCGCCCTCATCCCTGGCCAGAAGCTCCGGCGTCGAGGCGACCACCACCTGATAGGCCGTCTGTCGCTCGCCGCGGCGGTCGGATTCGATCACCCAACTCAACCTCGGCTTCACCACGTCAATGCCCAACGGATCCTTCAGGTACTCGCATCGAAGGTTCCCTGTCGCGACATCGGCCGATGCGACGCCGACTGAAGCGTTGAACACTTCACCCTTGGTATCATTGTAGGCCTCGAACTCCGCGATCTCAGGAGTGCCGCGGCCGGTCTTCTTGATCAGCAAGCGGACCTTCGACGTGGTACGGTTGACGATCGGTGCGACAAAGTCGGGACCGATGGTCAGGCCATTGAAACTCCCAATCCATTTCGCCTCGCGATCATCCCAGTACTCGATCACGTAGCGCGTCACGGATGACGAGGCATCCTCCCGCAAGCGGAACTCGTTAATGGTCTGCGGACGGCCGAAATCGAGTTGGAGCCATTGGTCCGAGGACGAGGCGGCCTTCCACGAGGTGATTGCGCTGCCGTCGACCGCACTGGCACCCTGATGCCCTGGCTCGGCCGATGATGCCGATGCGGTTGTGGCTAGGGCCAGATTCGTCGTGCTACAGGCCTTACCCAGTGGCTTGATGAGACAATTGGTGAAAGTCAGCCCCTCGGGCCGATTGGTCAGGCGTGCGCCCTCGCTCAGGTAAAAGCGGCAAGCTTTCCAGGTAACACGATTGGCGGCAGAACAGTTCATGATCTCGACTTTGGGATAACCATTCTCCTTAACCCGCAGCGACTTGCCATTGGAAACGCAGTCCTCCAATAGGATGTCAATTTCCGGTCCCGGTCCGGAGGCGTCGTTGCAGAGCAGGAATCCCGGTCCATCCGTGTCGTGGAACAGGCATCGCCGCATGACGTGGTTTATGTTGTTGCACTCAAAATCGAAAGCCTGACCATCGCTACTGGCTTTCCCCGGCGGGCCAATGGAGATAAATCCCCACTCGCTATCCTCGAAGATGAAGTCTTTGCACCGCGCGATCATCGACCCGGCCACGCCATTCCAAGCCTGGTTGTGGCGGCCGACGTCGAGCGTGAGGCAGTTCCGCACCGCTCCGCCGGCAATTCCACGTAGGCCCAAGGGCCATTGCTTGCACTCCTCGAAGGTGCAGCCATCGATTACCATGTTGGCGAAGTTCCAGATGTTGTCGGCGGCCTGATTGAAATTGTCTGGACTGTTGGTCCAGATGCCCGATGCAAGTCGACGGAACTGGCAGCTCTTGATCGTGACGTCCGACATCACGATCTTTTGGTCGCACTCATGCGAGAACAGGCAGATGCCCAGCCCAATCTTATGCTTCGGGTAGTCTTCGTAATGCTGGTAAAGTTGCGAATCATGGAAATAGCAGCCCTCGATCCGAAGACCTTTGCGGTGCGGAGCGTCGTCGGAATACTCAGCGTAGATTCCGGTAAGGTAACGAGTGAACTCGATGCCGGTGATACGATATTCTGCGACATCCTTCAGGTGGATGCCCATGCGGTCCTGGGCATCATCCAGACCGTCAAGAATCGGCCTGTTGCCAGTTTCATAGGAGCCGATGCTGATCGGGTTGTTCGGCGTGCCAGAGCCTGTGGGCCGGAGCGTGTCGTTGGCCCAGGTATCGCCGCACTTCAAGCGGACGCTGTCACCCGGGGAGTACTCTCGGGAGGCCTTGGCCAAAGTTTTCCATGGTCCGTGGCTGCCCTCACGGCTTGACGCCAGCCCATCCCAAGCGTCGTTTCCCGAGGACTGACTGACATAGTAAGTTGTCCCCGCAGCCTGCACCTTCGGCAGACTGGCGATCGGATAAATGAATATCGCAGTCAAAATACAGGGAAACCATTTCGGTAAATGAATCTTCATTGCTTGTTCCTTTCTCTTCTTTCGTCATTCGAACCTCGTTATTCGTCAGTCTGCGGTTTTCCGACTCACGAATTGATAGTGGCGGGTTGCGAGAGTTCCGCGCCCAAAACCGCGGCCGTGGTCATGATCAACGCCATGCATGCAATCAGTGTGTTCTTCATCTTTATGATTTCCTTTTGTTTCTGATCTCCGGCTTCCCGGTTCAGCGGGATGGGGTTTGTGCCTTGTTATACTCTTGAATATTCAAGACATCCTGTCTCTCCCAGTCCACTCGCTTCCTGTAAACCTTGGTGTATATTTCCTCATCTTCAGGTGTCATGCCCTCAGTCCATTTTCCGGAATGCGGCAGTGCCAGGTCGATCCAGCAGGAGATCTTGTCCATTTCTTCCCTCGTCATCTGCACCTTCTCGTGGCCCTTCTCCAACAACAAGACCAAAGGGCTCAGTGACGAACCATGTGAATAGGGTGGTATCATCTCCGGCACGGACCAACGGCCAATCCAATTGAGATATCTGGATTTTTCCGCGATGACGCCGAGTACCTGTTGCGTGTCATTGGCAGGAGGTGCGGACCTGTCGGTGGAAATCAGCGCATGGTACGACTGGTTCCAAAACTTGCGTGCCTCCCCGTCCCAGACCGGTGTGGCCCGCAGGTCGGGTGGTTTGGTATCGGCTCCCTGGTGGCACTTTACGCACTTGGCATCGAGAATAGGCTGAATCATCTGCGGGAAACTGAAGCCCTTGCCCGTGATGTCATAAAACGGCTCAAGCGGCTTGATGCCTGTCGTTAGAGCAATCGCTGTCGGCTCGTTAGCGACGGCTTCATTCTTGTTTTCATGGCAGCCTGTGCAACTGAAGATTTCGCCGGGCATCAGTGTTGACCAGGAACGCATGGTCTGCACGACATGTCCGTTCGTATCGATAGCCTGGAAGTAGACCGGCGTGCGTGCCGGAACTTCGAAGGCGGCCGAGCCGTCTTCGAGAACCGGAGATTCTCCCAGGACACGTTTCACATCCCAAGCCGCCAGATCACTGATAGTGGATGGCCCATGTTTGCGTCCAATATCCGTGGCCATGAAATCCAATGCCACAACCCGGATCTTCTTGATTGTGCCCCGCTTGATGCCCTGTAGTCCCGGCCCGTGATAGATGTCCTGAATGGTGAAAACACCGTTCTTTTTCCTCCAGTCTGAGGAGTCGGGCAACCGTGGGGGAATCGGGCGCGGGGCCAGTGGAACAGGCTGGTTGCAGGAGATGGCCGGGTCCGAAGCCATGAGTACCCGTTCTCCCTTGATGTTCATGAAATAGATTCCAAACCGTTGCTCTCCATCGGGGCGGAATGCCCCCAGGAAGCATTGCGCATCCAAGGGGTAAGGATATTGCCATTGGTCTCCGTCCTGACCATACTGGTCGACCTTGATGATGCCCTGCAACTTCTGGACCGGCGCCACAAGGGTTACGCCGCTGGTTTCCTGCCGACCCATGGAAGGGTCGATCATGGCCAGCTTTCCACGTTGCTGGGTATGGTGGCCGGAAAGAATGGCCAGCACCTTCCCCGTGCCCGGAATCCCCCGGGCATGCAGAATGCTCGTGGGAAAATAGGAGTTGTTTCCGTAATACTCTGTCTGATGTGCGCCGTTGGGATACATCTGAAACAGCGGCTGCGGATAGATCTGGCCGCGGTCGTTGTATTCCCAGCGCGTATAGGTAATCAGGCCACTTTCCGGGTGAACCTGGGGATAGTTGGTATTGACCTGGTCGAATCCTATCCGGCGCATATATTTCCCGTCCTTGTTCATCAAATACATGTTGCTCACACTCACGTGCCAGCAATCGACGTTCTGATAACAACGCGTGGAACTGAACATGATATTGCCATCGGGCAGGTAAACCCCCTCATAATCAGCCACACCCTGACCGGAGGTCAGTTGGCGGACCTCGTGCGTTGCGAAATCCATCTCATACAAATGATAGTCATCGCCTCGCGCCGACTTTTTCCAGGCGAAGAGGATCCGCTTGCCGTCATACGACACGTCCGGGTCACGGAACACGCCGTCTTTGTCCTGGATAAGTGTTGTCTCTTTGAACTCGTAGTCATCACCGGTTTCCAGCAGGCACAGACTGGATCCAGGCGTGAAATTGAACTCCTTCACCACGCCGTTGGGATTGAGTGTGTCCTCGTCGCTCACGGCATCCGTATAGGCGTAGTGCGAGCCGCCCATGTCAAAATGCTTGGTAAAGACGATGCGCTTCAATTTATCCCGATGTGGAGCCAGCAGATTGCGCCGCAGGACGGCATCCGATTCCGAGGCCAACGTTTCACCCATGCCGTTTGTGACAGCCAGGAACACGGGTAGTAGTAGCAATAGTTTCATTTCAGTGCTGGCTCCAATTCTTGTAATCTTTCATGTTGTACTCCTTATCGTGCCTTTTCCACGCTTGCCAGGAACCGGTCCAGCTCGCGGTATTGAAGCCAAAGTTTCTGGTTCAGCGCGCTGAGTTCGCCGAGTTCGCCGCGGGAACGGACCCGGCGGGCAAATGTGCGGAACAGTTCCTCCACCGGCGCCGCCGCCAGTTCGCGGCTTGCGGTTGCGACTTGCTGCGGCAATTCGGCGTTCGACACTTCACCCCGTAGGTGCCTCTCTTTCAGCGCATAGGCAGGCTCGAGTTTGCGTCCAACCTCGTCCAGCAGCAGCGTGAAGCGGAAGTTGTCGGCCAGCCAATCGAGATTGGCGCGATGCTCCGCCGCCGGCGTCGTGCACTTGATCTGGTCGAGCAACGTGATGGCGTCACGCAGTTGCCTAGCCAGCTTCGGCTCGACGCGTCCCCACCAGCTTGGCGTGTAGGGATAAAACTCCGGCGAATCGAGGCAGCCCAGTTGTTTCTCGTTTTCAAATCGCAGCAGCAGCGGCGCAAGTTTGTCGACCGACGCAGGTCCGTAGCGAGCGACACAGTGTTGGCGGTATAGTTCTTCTACAGGCGGAGCGTGTTCGGGATCGCGAGCGGTTAGCGCCAAGGCTTCGAGGTTCGGCCGAATCTCCTCGGTGCGCCAGTGGATGCCGATCACCCCGGTGAGGTTGGCAGCGTGCGCCGCCTTGACCTGTTTGCTCACCGCTGCCGCCTGTAGTTGCAGATGCCAGAGCCAGCCGTCGTACTCGAGCCACGGGACCGCCCAGGTCGGGCGGTGCTTGGCCACCTCCCCGAGCACGGGCGAATCACTGAGGCAACTGAAGACGATGTCTCGCGGCAGCGCCCGGTCCAAACCAGGTAACACGGGAAGCAAGCCGCCCCAGCCGCCGATCACCAGCCGTGTCTTGGGTGAACGACGCGCGAGGTATTCATGGACCTGACGGACCTGTGCCAACGACCAGACCCCCGTAAATACATCGTGCTCATTGCTAGCACCGCTGAAATTGGCCTTCTCGCGATTGTAAAACTCCCTAAAGCGCCCAGAGAGTTGCGGCGGTGCCACGAAATGCGAGTGTTCATGAAGCCACAGCCACACCCAGTCGATGCCGGGATACGAGGTCACGACGTCGTCGACTGTGGCCTGCAGAATCTCGATGTTTGCCGGATGCGTCGGGTCGGGCAACATCGCGCCAGCAATGCGCGAGTCATGTGGGACGATCGACGCCAGTTCCGGCGGATGGATGCCAAACTCAAACCCCATCGCCACCTGGATGCCACGCTCGTGGGCCATCTTGATGACCTTCCGCATCAGCGACTGCGCCTGCCGATAGCGGTCCTCGTTCGAGTGCGCCGTCACCGCGCAATCGGCGCCGAACGCGTGTGTACCTGCCGGCAGATCGAACGAGTTGGCTGTTCCAAACACAAACTCTTGCACGCTCAGCGGCCGATACCCCCAGCGCGCCGTCAATGAGGTGTCGAGCCCGGCCTCCGGCAACACGTCGCGATACTTCACTTGGATCAGCGGCTCAACGTACGGCGCATACCGCTCCTCTCCGCCGGTATAGCAGTGGAACGCGACGAAGTTCAGGCCCTTTGCCGCGAGGTCATCCATATACGCTCGGTAATCGCTTTCGTTCCACGCACTGGGGCCCGACAGGAAATTATGCCACGGCAAGGTTCCGCGAATGGCAAACGCCGGCTTGACCGTGTGTTTCTCGTCCGCCCGTGCAATGGGCAAGGTAAGTCCGGCTCCTGCGACAACGACCCCAGCGGCAGCCGCAGCCGTCTTCAAAAACTCACGACGATCGGAGAATTGCGTCTTCATAAACGAACTCCCTGCCATTCTATTGTTCTGCAAATTCCAGTTTCCAGTCATCCGTCCGGAACGGAGACGCCGGCAATCCAACGGCATTGAACAGATTGCAACCGTCGGGATTGATATCCCAAGCATAGCGGACCGCCACCGGGTGTGATACCGTCGAGCTTGAAACGGTCACCGTCTTGCCATCGATCCTGGCTCCGCCCCAGACAAACTTCCGGTCCGCGCCAGCAATCGCGAACCGTTTCAGTGATTCCCCGCCCTTTGCCACAAGTCCCGCGCCCACATGGGTAAAGTGAAGCCGGATTTTGCCGCCCTCGATCTCCATGCGCTCATACATGGGGCCGGAGTACTCAATCGGGTGGTTATATGTCTTGGCTAGTGCCACCAGCGAGAGACGACGGCCGACCTCCTCCTTGGTGAGAGGATGGATGTCGTTGGCATTACCGATATCGACGGTTACGGCCATGCCCGAATTAGTGACGGCTTTTTGAAGCATCGACTGTATCTCACGAAATGCGGCCCAATTGCTCTCGCCGGGCTGATCTCGGGGTGCCCTGTAACTGGACAGTTGTACAAAGTAGACTGGAAAATCCCCCCGAGCCCAACGAGTCCGCCAGTCACGGACCATGGCCGGGAAGAGCGTCCGATAAAGCTCCGCCTCGCTGGCATTGCCCTCGCCTTGATACCAGATAGTGCCCTTGATCCCGAATGGAATGAGGGGAGCGATCATGCCGTTGAAGAGCGATGTCGGCGCAGTAATAATGTTGTCTTCCCATGCGTCCATGCCGACCGGTTTGGCGGGCGCCGCTCCTGGCGGCTCAGGCTTTGCGGGAGACTCCTTGCCTTCCGCCCGGGCTTTGGCAGCCTCGGTTTCCCAGCGTTTCGCAGTCTCCGGCCACCGCGCGGTGTTTTCCTTCCACTTCGCCCGATCCCGAAGATAGCATTCCTTGTGCCGTGGGAAATCCGCTCTGGCCGTAAGTGCCTGATTCAAGTACTTCGAGAGTACCGCTTCCGACTTGAGTCCCTCCAAGCTGGTCCACATCTGACCAGAGCTGCTGCCCCGGCAGGCATTGATCAGGCCGACAGGAATCTTCTCAGCCCGATGGATTTCCCTTCCGAAAAAATATCCCGTTGCAGAAAACTCCTTCGATGCACCGGGCGTGCATACCGCCCAGCTTCCCTTGCAGTCGGTCTGCGGTTCGAGAAATGTTTCCTTAGGCAGCTTGAAGAGACGTATCTGCGGATAGTTGGCCTGGCCTAATCCCTTGGGGTCGTTGACATCCCGCCCGAGAATTCGTCGCACCGGCAGCGCCATGTTTGACTGTCCGGAACAAACCCAGATATCGCCGATCAGCACATCCTTGAAAGTCAGGATGTTCTTTCCGGCAATAGACACTGTCACCGGCGTAGCCGTGGCCTTCAGGTCCGTGAATACGACTTTCCATCTCCCGTTCGCCCCCGTCGTTGTTTTCGCGCTGGCATCACCCACGGTTACGGTTACCGGTTCACCCGGGTCCGCCCACCCGAAGAGCGGCGTATTGGTGCCGGACTGCAATATCATATATTCGCCGATGATGGATGGTACGCGCACGTCGGCGCGTCCCACCCCGCACACGGCACAAAGAACGCCGACGACAACGAACCCTGTCTTTCGATTCATGGAACTCTTTCTTTTCTAATCCCTAATCCCCACCTCCCTCGCCTTCCGGAACCAACACAACCGTCGCGCCGGCTTCCGTCTTCAGCACGACCCGTTCGCCCTTCAGCGTCTCAGCCTTTTTGCCGCCGCGATAGACATCCATCGCCTTGCTGGGCCATGGATTGACCAGCATACAGTCGCGGCCCTTCTCGCTTGTGATCTTCACATACTGCACGACGCCGGCCTTGAGCGAACTGGAAACCAGGAAGGCACCCCACGCGCGGATATTTCGGAAACTCGCGTCCTTATTTTTCGGCCACACGGGAAAAACTCGTAAGACGTGCCCGTGCCCCATGCAAAGCATCTCGTTGATGGCATTGGGTACAATGCTACAGTTCTCGACACCGTGAACATTGTCACGCGTGAAACCGTTGACATCCCCCACTTTCTCGATCATCCCACGCATCTCCTTGAGGATGATTTCGGGATCGTATCCCACACGAGCCGCCGCAGCGTAGATGCTGCTCATTCCGTTGCCGTCGATCCAGCGGTTCATGACGCGGATCGTGTTGCGGGAGATTTCAAGCAGCTTGGGGTCGCTGTCCAGACCGATCGCCCCTGCCGGATAGATATGCTGAATCCCTACGGTATTGCCCTCACACCAGGCCATGCCCTTCTCGGTGTAGCGAAAAACCGTCGCGCCATCATGCTCCTGAGTGGCAAACTTGCTCAGGTTCTTCAGGATGTGCTGCCATTTCTCCTGCCGGGCGGCATCGACGCCCAACTCAGTACTCATGTCCATGGCCAGTTCAAACGTCGTGCGCACCAGGCCCAACGACACGATGGAGTTAAAGTCCGGGCCAGAACCCTCATGCACGGAATCGTCATAAATTACATAGCGGCCATTTTCAAACTTCAGATAATCTTCCCAGAAATTCGCGACTTCGAGTACAAACGGGTAGACCTTCGTCGCGTATTCTTTATCATAGGTGTGATACCAGCGCATGGCCATGTTCGCCAGGCAGTATGCCGCATTGCTCTTCTGTCCGAGAAAGGTGCCTGGCTTACAGGTTTCGATCCCCTTGGTGCCGATCCCCACGGAATAGTACACGCCGCGGATTTTCAGCAGATCCTTCGCGTAGGCTCGGCCGCGATCCATGAAGGCCAGAACCGGTGCTTCGAAGGTGTCCGCCTGCTCAAGGTGATTGCAGGAATAGAGGCCATAGAAGTGCGCCTGGTAGTTGTAGTTGAGATGGTAATCACCGGCCCAGCGCGGATCGTCATCCGTGACCCATAGTCCGAAAAGGCCCTGGGGGAAGTCCGGATTCCGGCTGCCGCTCCCCAGGACGTAATTGGAGAGGTAATAACGCTGCTCCAGGATCGGATCGCCGATTGTGACCAGCGACTTTGCCCAAAACTCCCGCCACCAGCGGGCGTGTTTCTGC
>Ga0194056_10000476_pt1 | contig 21885 bp, 22 predicted proteins | sample SepL4413m_MetaG_FD_155458 | JGI IMG/M metagenome (GOLD analysis project Ga0194056, IMG submission 155458) | Anoxic zone freshwater microbial communities from boreal shield lake in IISD Experimental Lakes Area, Ontario, Canada - Sep2016-L442-13m | ecosystem: Environmental > Aquatic > Freshwater... | reverse complement strand
TGGCTGCGTAGTCGCCCTCGCACCGGTAGGATCCCACGCCGCGGATGCTAGCCATCAGGTCGTTGTGCTCGAGTTGATAGGGATTCTGACCGGCGAAATTCTTGCCCCGTAGCGTTCGCGGCGTGGCGGCTGCCATGCCCCATGCCCCCTCGCCTAGCGTCATCTCGCCTTTTGTCCCATGCACATGCTCGCCGACGTAACTCCAGGTCTCCGGCTGCTGTCGGGCTTGGCAATAGTGCCGCGTGCCGTCCGCGTATTCAAACTCAATCATGTGCCGATCATAGATATCGCCCGTACCCGGGCCGATGCGGATCTGCCGCGCTCCCATGCCGTTGGCACGGACGGGATGGGCGTCCATAACCCAATTGGCCACATCGATCTCGTGGCAGGCCTGCTCGACTAGGTGATCGCCGCACAACCAGCAGAACAGGTTCCAGGAGCGGACTTGGTACTCCATCTCGCTCATTTCCGGCGGCTTGGTCCCGCCCGCTCGTCCGCCGGACATATTGAAATAGGTCCGCACGAGCCGTACCTGGCCGACCGCACCTTCGCGGATCTTTTGGATCTTTTCCAGGTAGAGCGGCTGGTGCCTCCGTTGCAGCCCGACCACGACCGATAATCGTTTCGCCTTGGCAACCTCGTTGGCAGCCAGCAACTGCCGATAGCCGGGGGCATCGACACAACAGGGCTTCTCCAGGAAGACGTGCTTTCCCGCTTTGACTGCCGCCGCATAGTGGATCGGGCGAAAATGGGGTGGCGTGGCAAACAGCACGAGATCGACGTCCGAGTCAATCACTTTCTGGTAGGCGTCGAAGCCCACGAAGCGGCGTTCCGGCGGAACATCGATTCGCGGGCGAAGATCGTCGTACTTTTGTAGGTTTTTGAGGCTGGTTTCCAGGCGGTTGGCAAACAGATCGCCCATGGCAACCAGTCGCACCGGCCCCGTGGTGCTCAGCGCATCGCGGCACGCGCCGGCACCGCGATTGCCGCAGCCCACCAGGGCCAGGCAAATCGTATCGCTCCCAGCGACATGCGCCGAGCCGACGATGGTAGAAGTAGGATTCATGTTGAGGTTCTATCGACTCCCTTCGTCCGCATGCCGTCGGGCACCATATACCCATGGTCGTGGTCGGCAGGATGGGAGAAGAGCAGGGGGTGAGGTATGTTTGAGTTACGACTTTGTCATCCGTCGCATCAGCGCGACATCGTCGGCCAGCATGCCCGGCTTGTTCTTGTTGTAGATGCCGACGCACACGCCATCCTTGGCCGCAATGTTCTGGAAGGTGTACGCAAAGGCTTCGTCAGGCGGCAACCGCGCTGCGCCCAGAATCTTGTAGGCCACGACCGGCTTGGCAGTGATCGAGCGGATCGTTTCCACGGCCTTGTCGCGACATTCCAGGGCATAGTTTTCCGGGTGCCGATCGACGCGGAAGAAGCACTGGAAGTAGAAATCGGTGGGGAAGCCTTGTTTCTCGGCAACCGGATGGATGTCGGGCCGGTGGGAGGCCATGCCCGCCGCCATGCCGCGACTCTTGATATGTTCCATCCAGCCACGAACGACCTCAAACGTGTTCTTTTCAAACTGCTCCTCGACGCGATGCCCCTGGATATAGACGGCCTTGGCACCCCCTTTGGCGCAGGCGTCGATTTCCTGTTTCATCTTCTTGGGTGACCCATGGGGTTGAGCGATCCAGGTGGTCAACTTGCCGCCCTGGTCCCGATACTTGTTGAAAAGCCGGATCCACTCCGGAAACGGCGGCGCGGAGACCGCCGTCACGCCCAAGGCGGCCGCGTCATCAAGGATCTGAATGATCTGTTGGTCGGTGTAGTATTCCTTCATTTGCCGGCCCAGGTCGCCGTCCTGGTGGGCGTAGCCGAAGAACGGGTTCGATCCCAGGATTAGCCGCGAGACTTCGACATGTCCCAGCCGGATCGTGGGCATGGCGGCCGGAGTAGCCGCCCCGGCTGTCGGCTCCGCCTTCGCAGCCATGCAATCGACCGACTGCATGGCCGCCATGGCCCCGGCGAGCAGCGCGGTATCTTTCAAGAATTGGCGGCGCGAAAATCCTTCGTTCATACGAATCTCCTTTGCTTACATTAAATTCTATTGGCTTAATTTGTCGCGTTTTGAGGATGGCGGATCTTCCGTTGTTTCTCCTTCGTTCCCGCGGGCTGCCTTGGGCTTGTCGCTGGGCTGGCCTATCCAACTCTTCAACTGCGAACGCCAGAATTTGGCGTTTGGCGAGGACGAATCGAAGTTCTTGTTCAAGGCGAAGGCCGTATCGCCGATCAGGAAGGCCTGGCCGCTCTTGATTCCCGTGCCAACGATGACCGGCTTCGACCAGATTTCCGCCCCCGGCAAGCCGGAAACGGGCCAAGCGGCGTAGAACTGTGCCTCGGGCTGTTCTTCACTGGGATACCAGAACATGGCGAGCGGGGTCGTCTCAGGCTCATGAACCCAAGGGGGCGCGGGCATGGGTTTAATGTGGAGTTTGAACCTTTCCAGCAAAGCTCGGCTTGGCTCGGCCTCCGGCGATCCAACCATGCTTAGGAAGAAACCGCCCTGCTCAACAAAGTCATTCACGGCGGCGATTTCGCCACTGCTGAAGGCACGGGCAGGCGCAATCGAAACCAACATGGCTGCCCGATTCAGTCGCTCGGGTGAGATATCGGGTGCCACCAACGGCAAGTAACCGTTACTTGCCAGCACGCGCATCAGGCGGCCAATGCCGTTTTCGCCCCAAGGATCCTTGCCCACCGCTTCCAGGTGCGAGCCGTCCACGTAGATGATTGGCTGGGCCGCCGTTTTGGTGCCCGAGGGGAGCAATCCGGAGGTTGCATTGCTGAGCAGATTACATGCGATCAGGGTCAGTGCCAAGGCCACGGACGCGGCAGCCACGCGGAGCGGTTCAAACCGGCGAAACAGAAGCACGATCGCGGCACCCGCAGCCGCCGCGCCCAAGAGTTGCCGCCACCATGCCAGCGGCGTTGAATGGTTGGCGGCCAATGCGGAGAGCAGTGGAGCGGTGAATGGGTAAGAAAAAGGAATTCCGTCGTTGCTCAAGCAGGCGGCCGTGCCCAACACCACTACCGTTCCCTGCCCCACGTTCTGCTGGGCCGCAAGGACCAAGTCGCCCAAATGATCGCCTGGCGAGTAGGGCAAGGCGTCGGGCCGGTCGAGATCGGTGCCCAGTTCATCCCAGGCCCAACGGCCCACGACCAGCGGCCCGGCGGGCCACGAAACGCGGAGGGAAGCCGCATGATCGAGGCTGAAGTGGCTTCGCCCCGGGTTACTACTTGCCGTTGCGGCATGGGGAGCCGACTGGAGATTGTCTTCCCATCGCTGCGTCAGCGAATTGGCGGTGTCGTCGCGGAAGGAGATCGCGCTAGGCTCCAAAAGAGCATTGAGAACATTCTCGTCAACTCCCAAGTTCGTCTCCGGCTCGCCGGCGACAATCATCCGGCCGCCGGCGGCGACGTACCTCCAAATTTGGTTTCGGATCTCGCTGGGAATCGACGCCTTAGTCGCCGCATTGGCGGCTGATCGGGGCGGCAAGACGATGAGTATGTCGGCACCAAGGAGATCCGCATCGGCCAAGTCGCGGGAGCGAATAAATTTTCCGCCCAGACCCTCGACCAGCACCGGCAGCAACCCATAGCGAGGCAGCCGCCCCGGCGGGACCGTGCCCGGGTCGGTCAAACTCCAATCGGTCGCGCCATCGTCGTAGGCCACGATTCGCCGGCCGGTCAAGCCAGGTTTGACGGGCGAAAGCGTTAGTGTGATCGCTGTCACGATCAGCAGCCCTGCCGGCACGAAGCATTGCCAGTTCATCACCGATTTTCGCCCGTCGTGCGGCACGACCGGCCCACTCGGAAGGCTGCGGTTTCGACGCTTCCCGTCCGCAGCGGGCAAATTCTCGTCAGTTTCACTTTGGAGATCATGCGGTGTCGGCTGCCAAGTGGTCAGGCGGAACATGGCGACCGCCACTGCGGCGTGGAAGACCGCGGCAAGCATGGGCAAATTCCATGGCAACAGCGTGCGAATCGCATTGCCCCAGGTCCAGATACCCAGGTGTGAGATATCATCGTGCTTGGCAATTACTTGCGATGGCAGTAGTGCGGTCAGGTCGTGGCTGAAGGCTAAAACCACGAGATATGCGGTTTGCGCTAGGAAGATGAAGAACACGGCCCATGCGGCGCGTGCAAAGTGCGGTTGCGACGTGGTGATGAGCCAAGCGACCGTTAATGCTGCCATGAGTACCAGAAAGTCCACGCCGCCAAAGCTCGCGCCAATCAGCAGTGGCCGGCCGGTCAACCAACCCGCCCAAAGCCCCTCAATGTAGCCCACGCTGTTTGTGAAATTCCAGGCGGCGGAGCTATCGCAGACGAGCCGAAAAACGGCCAGGGCCGTGACCGCCGAGGCAGCAGGGCAGGCCAGACTGGCCGTCAATCCCGGTCGCAGTTGGGCAATGGCCGCCAGCAAGACCGCCACGGCAAGGATGTTGACGACCGGTAAGGAAGACGCGGTCATCAGCAGGGCGATCAACGTCGCCCCGCCGAGCAGCAGGCCTTCGCCGATGGAAATGCGGCGTCGGCCTGGAATTGCCGCGATGACGATCGCAGCCAATAAGAGCCAAGTAAACGCTCTTTGCAGCGGCGGCGCGAGCCATCCCAGCGAACCGGCTGCCAGCCATGCGGCCAGGATGCCCAGAAACAGGATCATCAGCACCCGAACCGGCATGGGCGGTGCGGTCTGTGTTGTCGAGGAATTGTTTTCAGTTTCAGCATTCATGACATGCTTTTCGCGGGACAAGATCTGCTTCAATATCCTTCTCGATTGGAAACACGACAAGCCCCGCGCTCAGAATCAGACTCATCCACAAGAGTACGCCTGCGGCACGGATCGCATCGATGGCCAACAAACCAAGTGCTCCTCCCCATACGACAATGACCGGGACAACCCACTGCCAGCGGTAACGGCCACGCAGCAACAGGATGGCCAGTACGGGCGTGGCGGCCACGAAGTGATAGCTCCAGACGACGGGGGAGAACCAGATCGTGGCCAGCGTTAGCAGGGCAATCTTTGCCGGCCCCCGTTCGGCCCAGTCCTGGGACTTGACTGGGCGACAGTAAATGGCCACCCCCAGCACCAAGATTGCCATCATCGCAAGGAACACGGCTTGAAGCTGTTGGGGCGTTAGATTGGCAAGCTGGACCCGTCGCCGTACTTCGCGATTGTGGAGTTGCTCCTGTTTTTCCGCCGGAATTTCGGCGGAAAACTTTGTTGCCAATTTCGCCGCCGGCTGACTACCCAACGACGTCAACATGCGGCGAAGGATGACCGCCACGGACTCGTTCGACAAGCGGTCTTCATCTCCAGACGCGACCGTCGCCAATTGCCGGTTCATGGTGCCGGCAGCACCCAGTTGCCACCAAAGCACATGTTCCCGCCAGGCCCCGGAGGGACCGAAGGCCACGACACACAGCGCAACGTCCAGCACGAACACGGTGGCCATCGCAATAAGGGCACCCTTCCACTTTCGGTGGTAGAATAGAAATCCAATGCCCAATAGGGGCAAGAGTTTCAGCCAGGCACCGAGACCCAACAGAATTCCGCCGACCTTTTCCTCGCCGCGACAGGCCCGATCGAGCCCTAAGATCATGAGCCAAACCATCAGGACATGGAAACTACCCATGCTCATGCCGTCGATCACCAAAGGCATCGCCATGAGTCCGGCGGCCAAGGTGGCGTGCCGCTTGGCCGCTGGGTCCAGGCCGACCAACATGCGACCGCGGATTGTTCGCAGAAGGCCAATCCATGCCGCACAACCGATACCGTACCAGAGTACCGCCGTGACCGAAATTGGCAACAAGGCAAACACGATCCAAGGAACATCGGCCGAGGGCCAGTAGCGGGCCAAGTTCGATTCGGGGTTGCGAGTGCCATGTTCAAATACGTAGCGTCCCGCGTCACAGAAACCGGCCAAATCGGCGCCATGTTCGATGGCTCGCTGATAGGCCATGGGAAGGCCGATGATCAGCAGACCGAGCATCAGAAACCACCCGAGGTGTTCCCAAAGCGGTGCCCGTGTGCGATCGTCGCCGTCGGCACGGTTGGCCGATGGCAGGGAGCCGGATTTTCGCGGTACAGGCACGCAACCGCCGACAGTGTTCTCGATCATTGTTTATCTAGTCCCCTCCGCGACGTCTTACTGGGATCACTCCCATGCGTCAATCTTCACATTCGACTCGGCAACGCCGAACTCACGGGTCAGACGCAAGCGGAACGCCTGGATCATATCCTGCGGGCCGCACAGATAATAAGTGGCCGCTTTGCCATCGCGGGCATGTCCAACGGCTCGCTCCAGATCGATCCGGCCGGCGATTGTCGAACCCGTTGCGCCGGTTTCGGCGTAGCGGTCCACGCGAAAAGCCGGAAAACGCTCGGCACAACGATCGGCAAAGTCGCGAAACACCAGTAAGTCCTGGCAACGGGCACCATAGTGCAGCCAAACGCCGCCGCCCAAGCCCTTGGTATCCGTCGCATCTCCCCCCACCCCTCCTGCGCACATTAGAGGGGGATTATTCCTGACCAGGGCGTCTTCCATGAATGCCACGAAAGGCGTGACGCCCGTGCCGCCGGCAATCAACACCACATCATGCTCCTGGCTTGTGCGGATGATAAAATCGCCGTAAGGGGCCTTCATCCAGACCTTGCGGCCGAGCTGCAATTCAGCAAGAATTCGCCGCGTAAAAGCTCCTTTAGCGGCGATCGTCAGCCGCACATGGTCCTTTTCCAGGGAGCCACTGGCCATGGTGAAGCAACGAGACTCCGGCCAATGCCCCGACGGATCGTAAGCGTCCAGGGCCAAATGCAGAAACTGGCCCGGCTTCCACCGCGGCCGCGGCGTGAGGCAACGGAACTCGTACGTCGCCACGTCATCATCATGCCGAAGGATTTTGGTCACCTCGGCTGAAAATTTCATCGGCATTGCCATGACGGTTACTTGCCCTTCATGAATCGCTGGAATGTTTCGCCCATATAGGCCAGATGCTCGCCCGTCATGCCCGGGTAGACGCCGATGAAGAACGTATCGTTCATGATAATGTCGGTATTGCGGAGACCACCGACGATCCGATACTTGGTCTCGTCGTAGGCCGGGTGCCGAACAAGGTTGCCGCAGAACAAGTTGCGGGTTTCAATTTTCGCGGCTTCCAGGTAACCGACCAGTTCGTTACGCTGGAAACCGGCATTGGGACGCACGGTGATTACGAAGCCAAAGTAGCACGGTTCGCTATCGGGCGGCGTTTCCGGCAGGAGCAGCCGATCTTCGTGGGGCCGGAGCATCTCTCGCAATGTGGCCCAATTCTTCCGCCGTGCGGCGATGAAACCATCAAGCTTCTTCAATTGGGCAGAGCCAATGGCCGCCTGGATATCGGTCACTTTCAAGTTGTAGCCAATGTGGGAATAGACGTACTTATGGTCGTAGCCGAGGGGCAACGTGCCGAACTGTTGGCTGAAGCGTTTGCCGCAGGTGTTGTTCTCGCCGCCGCCGCAATAACAGTCGCGGCCCCAATCGCGAAACGAGCGAGCGATCCGCGCGAGCAACTCGTCCTCGACAAGCACTGCCCCACCTTCACCCATGGTAATCTGGTGGGCTGGGTAGAACGACACGGTGGCCAGATCGCCGAACGTGCCTACCGGCCGACCGTGCAACGTACTCCCCAGGGCGTCGCAGCAATCTTCGACGAGCCATAAGCCCTGCTTCCTACAAAGTTCGGCCACGGCCTTCGCATCGAAGGGAATGCCCATCGTGTGGGCAATCATTACCGCCCTTGTTTTGGGGGTGACGGCTGCTTCGATGGCCGCGACGGTGGGAATGTAGGTCGCCAGTTCCACGTCGACGAAGACGGGCACCGCCTGGTTCTGGATGATCGGGTTAACTGTGGTGGGGAATCCGGCGGCTACGGTGATGACTTCATCGCCCGGTCGTACCCTGCGGTCCTTCAATTGCGGCGACGTCAGCGCACTGAAGGCGATCAGATTGGCGGACGAGCCGGAATTGACCAGCAAGGCCGTATCCCGATCCATCCGCTGGGCCAGCGTGCTTTCAAATTGTTCCGAGAATCTCCCGGCCGTGAGCCAGAAGTCGAGACTCGCCTCGACGGCCATTTGCAGTTCTTCGGCATCAAACACGCGGCCGGCGTAGCGGACCGGGCTCTCGCCAGGCACAAACGGCCGCGGCGCGAAGGCCGCCTGGTAATACTCCCCAACCAAGGTGGCGATTTGGCGGCGTATCTCTTCTGGGCTTGACACTACCTTTCTCCTCTTCTAGGCCTGTTTCACACGACAGCATCCTGCAACAACCACCCGCCAAGATGCTTTGCTGGTCATTTATCCCCTGCAATGGGTATCGTTTATGACCAGAGAAGCTAACAATAACCGTTCCGGCTGTCAAGATGGCCCAGCCAGATGGCCAGACAGAGGGCCCAGCATCCAGGATGCTGCGGAAAGCGTGGTATCGATATGCCAGAATGGGCTTCTTATCTACAACCCAGACAGGCGACTGCTGCTGCTGCTGCGGCTGCGGCAGTCGCACCAACAACACGGAAACGCTTCTCGGCGATCTCCTCGGTGGCCGTAGGATATGGCCATCAATGTCCCGGACAGCCACCGGAACCGTGGGACTGGCAACTGGCCCCAGAATCATCGACCATGCCTGTCAACCACGCCCGAGCCACTTCATGCACGTCACCGGCGCAGCCGCGAATGACCTTAATCCCGTTGCTTGCCAGAAGGCTCACGGCCCCACCGCCCATATTGCCCGCCAACATCACCGATACTCCCATACTGGCCAGTTGTGGGACGATGCTCGACTTGCATCCGCAGCCAGGCGGGGGAGTCAAGGTCTCTTCCGATACGATCTTGTTCTCGTCATCAACGTCAAAGATGGTGAAACATTGGCAATGGCCAAAGTGCTCATCGACTTCGGTGCCATTTGAAGGTAGAGCGATTTTCATGCGTCTTCTCATTCTCTGCTGAATCCAGTGTTTGGGATTTAGAGGGAATCAATCCCTGCTTCTGCGGGACATTTCCCACTTGCCGGAAGTTCACCACTAGATGCGAACTTACCGTTTGCCGCTAGCCAAGAACCGACCAGGCCAGCAACTCGGACCATTCTAGCACGGATTCCCCCTCTGCGTCCAGTTCACCCACGGCCGAACGATCTTCTCCGGGTTGTGGCGAAACCGGCCCAGACGATTGTTGAGGAAGTCGCATCGCCACCAAAGGCATAGATGCCATGCCGTCGCTGCTCCCCGTACTATGGACATGCCTGAAGGAGCGGTTACGATCATTCTAACATCCGCCATCATGGGTTCGACCGAGAGTCATTGAAGTCGCAGCTTATCGAAATTGGCTTCCAGAATCCACAAAACATCACTGCTCACATCATCCGTAAACCGGGTGCGGATGGATTAGAGCGAGACTTCCCGGTGTTCCTGATCATGGATTTGTTTTGTAACCGTCAGCGGCAGCCGTGCGTCAGTCCTTGTAGAACCATATATCACGTACGCGAAACGAGAAGGAACTACCATGCAAGCGACATCATCCCGGAAATCCTTGATGCCCATCGTCATCGGAGTGCTTTGCGTTGCCGGGGCGGTGGCCTTCAGCAAGAAAGGTCCTAGCTGCTTTCCGGGTGCTTGGTCGTGTAACCGAGCTCCCGCAACCACATCAACACTTGGAGAAGAGAACATGTCTGTCGCAAAAGCAAAATCACAAGTCCAGCACGCCAACGAGACCAACTTTGAAAGCCTAGTATTGAAATCCGACATGCCTGTCCTGGTCGACTTCTATGCCGACTGGTGCGGTCCCTGCCAGCGACTCGCGCCGACGCTGGAGGAACTAGCCGGGGAGACTCCAGAGGCCCGAATCGTCAAGATCAATGTCGAAGATAGCCCGAATCTGGCGGCACAATACGGTGTCGATTCCATCCCGAGTCTCAAGGTTTTCAAGCACGGGGTCGTAACCGAGCAACTTGTCGGCCTAGCAAACAAGAACCAGTTGAAGTCTATGATTTCTCGCTGACTGCCGTGTCGCGCATCCATAGTGACAGAGCAAGTTTTGGGTAACAAGCCATGAAATGCCAAGAACTTCTGAGTGCGATAAATGAATACTTGGACGGAGAGACCCAATCAGCCCTCTGCGAGACACTCCAGGAGCATTTGGCGGACTGCCATTCCTGCCGGCTGGTGATCGACAACATCCGTCAAACAATTACGCTCTATCGGGCCGGTGAGGAGATGTCTTTACCCCCAGGCTTGCACGAAAGGCTCTGTGCCATCATGCGTGAGCGATGGGCTGCAAAGTTTCACATTGAACCGAAAGGAAACCAAAAATGACGATCGAACGAGGATTACGTCTGATTGCTGGGATTGTTGTGCTTTTGAGCATCTTGCTCGCTTGGCTCCACAGTCCGTACTGGATCGGACTGACTGCTTTCGTCGGCCTGAACCTGTTTCAATCGGCCTTCACGAATTGGTGCCCGATGGTCTGGTTCCTGGGACGCGTGGGCATGAAACCATGCGTCGCCGGGCCAAAATAGCGGATATAGCCATCGTTGTTGGCAAACGGATGCCAAATGCAAGCCTTCAAGGAAGAGGAGCAAGCCATGGATGGGCCAGTATTATGGTGTTCAAGAATGGCCGGATCATGGCCAAGCAGAAAGGCGTCGTCAGTAAGTCTCGACTCATGGCGATGTTCGACTTGTAACACGCCGCCGTGAGTCGTTAGAATGGTGGTTCTGACTTACCTCTAGTACTGGTGGACCTAGACCCCGCGGGCGAAAACCATGAAATGTGAAGAACTACTTGCCGCGCTAAACGAGTACGTGGACGGCGATTTGGATCCGGGAATCTGCGGCCCGTTCCAAGAGCACCTCAGCGGCTGCAATCCATGCCAGATCGTTGTCGATAACATTCGGCAGACAATCAAGCTTTTTAAGGCTGCCGAACACTATGATTTGCCGGCCGCATTGCACCAGCAATTGAGCCGTGTATTGCGTGAGCGGTGGAAGGCCAAGAACCATGAAGATCGCCCCCTCGTCGAGCAAGCAAAGACGGGCGATTTCGCCGCTATGGAATCGCTCTTGATGAAATACGAGCGGCAAGTTTTCGGTGTTGCCCGCCGGATCGTCCAGCAACACCAGGACGCCGAGGAGGTCACCCAGCAAACATTCGTGAGCGTAATCGAACATCTGGGTGAGTTTCGCGAAGAATCGCAATTTCGCACATGGCTCTTGCGAATTGCCACGAACCATGCGGTTGCCTTGTTACGGAAACGGGCAGTCCGTGCCGGTCCGTCCCTCGACGACCACGGCTCAGACGACACTTACGATGAGATCCCGCACCCCGAGTATATTGCCGTCTGGAGCGAAACGCCCGAGGATATTGCCATGCGGCACGAAACGCGACTGCATGTGGACGAAGCTCTGGCTACGCTCAACGAAAAGTACCGGGTGGTATTCGTGTTGCGCGACATCGAAGAACTTTCGACGCGCGAGACAGCCGAAATCCTGGGGCTTAGTCAAGCGGCGATCAAGGTCCGACTCCTGCGTGCTCGGCTGATGCTTCGGGAAAGGCTGACGCGACTCTACGGCGATGAGGCCACCCGAGTTACTCCTCATAGTCATCCGTAGTCACGCTGTTGTCTTCTTGTGCCACACTGAGTATTTCGCACTTTCTAAGAATATCGCTTAATCCAGTCGTGGCGGTTCCGCATTACGCCCAGTCGCAACATCGATGGCGTGGGGAACCTGAAGCGTCAGGTCGTGGAATGCCAGGGCCGATACCAGGCAGATTACACCTTGAGGCACCCGTTTGGCGACGGCCACAAGGTCAGGGTTCCCCTGGGGGGCCGCCTCACTAAGGCGATAAAGACCACGGCTCATGCGTTCGAGCAGCCCGTCCTCAAGCATCCGATAGAGCGTCACGCGGTGGATGCCCAGTTTGAGCGCATCCGCCATGCGCAGAACCCCCACCCTGGGCATGAAAGAGTTGCCGGGCATTTTCCGTACTCGGCGGGTGATTGAGCGGGGGGGTTGATGAAGCATGTACAAGTTACCACCAGAAATCAACATCTGGAGGTATTATGTACATTTGCGGGTCGCCGGTCAACTGGAAATCATGGCCCCATGCCGGGGAGACCTTTGGGTAGCTGGGCGCGATCGTTGAATGTTTGTCCAGGGACTGCCGGTACATCGCTTTGTTGTCCTGTTCGGCGGATGTGCTCCACTTTCCGTCGGGCTTGGGAGACGCGGAAGCCCAGGTTGTTGTTCCGGTTCTCAGGCGTGTTCCTGTTACGGTTCGCCGACCGGCAGTTCCTGGCGTTGTTGTTCCAGCCGCCGCCGCGATTCACGCGGTTCGAGCCTCCTTCGGACAAGACCCCTCGATGCTTTCAATAACTCGGCGACGGAATGACTGACTCTCCGCGCGCCGCACGAACGCTAAGAGCGGTTCAACGTTCCTTCGGCGGTTCTTGCCTCTCGCTCAAAGCCGTCCCCGCCATTGCGAGAAGCAAACCAATCACGAAGTTTCTCATTCCATGCCCTTCCATAAGAGATTATGATCGAAAGCTACGCTCTGATATTATCACCGACGCCGGTTACCGGGAAGACTCCGCGGAAAAGCCGACGAATGCCCCATAGAGAATTGAGCCATTTGGCACTGCCCGATGTGGCCGTTTCCCTCGGGAAGCGACCCCTCTGCCTGACAGTTGAACGGTCAGCAGATTGGTGCCCTTGCCTGCGGAGGAGGGGCAGCACCACCACAGGCAATCGCCATAAGGCAGTCCGGCAAAATCCTGCGATTCAAATCGTCTGCGGGTCAAGAAAAACCGCCGGTTTTCTAACTTTTTGCCGCCGGCCGAGCTGCTTCGACGCGGAGGATCAGGGTGACCGACGCGTTCTCAGAAGGGGGGTGACGGCTCCTTGCTACCCGCCTCCCCCGGCTTGCACCACCCAAGCGGCGGACGCGTAGCGACTTTGCAGCCGTGGCGGGTTGGCGGCTATCGCCCCAATCGAAGGCGGTCGCCCGTGAAGTTTCCCAGTTCTGGCACCGCGTAAATCTTAGCTATCGTCGCCTCGACATCGTATTCCACGCGGCGATAAGAGATGGTCGTACCGTCGAAAAGTACGTACGCCGCCCGCCAGTTCTCATCTCGTGGTTGACCGACCGAACCCACATTACAGATCACCTTACGGTCGTCTAGTTGGAAACCCGCTCCGCATTCTACGGACGAAAGGTACTGCCAGCCCTCGGGGCCGCCCTCGATAAAGATTCCCGGAACGTGCGTGTGCCCGTTGAAGCAGACGTGCTCGAACTGTCTGTCGATCCGCTCCATCTTCTGCCGGTTGCAGATGTCTTCAGGGAAAAGATACTCGTTCCGGTAAGCTTCAAGATCAGGGGCGAAGCCCGCGTGTCCGGGAGAACCATGCACGTAAAGCGAGTCTTCCTCTGCATGGCTGCTGGGGAGGCCTCCGAGAAACTCGATGCGGCGGCACTGCGTCGCAGCATCCTGGGCCGAGGACTCAAGCAGGAACTGCGTCCAGATGATACTCTGCTCGGCGTAGACACTGAATCCGCTTGTCCCGGTGAAGACAGCGTTGTCGAAGTTGCCTTGCAAGACAACGGCCATGTTCAACGAAAGGTCGATGCACGCGACTGGGTCCGGTCCATAGCCGGTGGTGTCGCCAAGATTGTAGATCGAGTCCACGCGTAGGCGTGCAATGTCGTCCAGGACGGCATGCAACGCTTCCAAGTTGCCATGAATATCACTGAGGATCGCCTTCATCACAACTCCTCGGCACCGCTAATGGTAAACTTGCCCGACGCCGCCCCAACCGGAGCGACCAGCGTCAAGCTACGGTTGATTCTACTTCGGCGAGGCGGCCTGCACCACGGCCAAGGCGTGCCCGCAGGGCCTCAGCGGGCGGGCGGTGTTGGCGGCCGCTACTTTGTTTCCTTCTTAATCTTATCCAATGCCTCGGCTGTTGCCTTGCGAATGAACTCATTCTTATCGTTGAGCAGTGGTGTGAGGGATGGGATTGCTGTCTTTGCGTCGGGGCCGATATTCCCCAGGGTCCATACAGCGTAGTCCCGAACCAACCAATCCTTGTCTTTGAGTAAGTCTATTAGGACGGGGATGGCGGTCTTCGCGTCGGGGCCGATGCTTCCCAAAGCTCGAACAGCGGCCTGCCGAACGTCAGAATCTTTGTCATTGAGCAATTCCGTGAGGGCCTGGACGGTGGTCTTCGCCTGGGCGCCAATTTTTGCCAGAGCATCGGCAGAGGCATATCGAATGAGTTTATCCCTATCCTTGAGCAATTCGGTGAGGACCGGCACGGCTGCCGCCGCGTCGGAGCCAATGTTTCCCAAAGCGTTGGCAGCGGCCAGCCGAACATACTCGTTCTTGTCCTTGAGCAATTCGGTAATGGCTGGAATCGCTGTGGAACCACGGATTGCCCCAACAGCTAAGGAAGCAGCCTGCCGGACATGCTCGTCTTTGTCCTTGAGCAATGCGGTGAGGGTTGGAATTGCTGTAGGACCGACCTTCCAAAAGGCCACAATAGCAACATCTCGGACCTCGGAATCCTTATCCTTGAGCAATTCGGCAAGGGCTGGAATGGCTGCGGGACCGATCTTCCCAAGGGCTTGAGAAGCACACCTCCGAACCTCTTCGTCCTTGTCCTTTGCTAGAACAGTCCACTCACTCAGGGTCTTTCCTGCGTAGCTTGGCTCTTTGGCCTGCAACGGCGTTGAGGCAGGTTTGGGTTCGGCCCCAAGGCAACCGCCACAAAGAACGAAACTCAGCAGCAAAGCAAAGGTTCTCATATTCATTCTCGTCCAAATCCGCTCGGCCTCCCGATGCACGATGCTGCCCTTCCTTGAGACAACTGGGCACCGCACGGCCTCGATCGCCACCAGGCGAAGCCCATCCACGCCATAGTATCCTACTTTTGCCGCCCGCCGCCTGCAATTCTCCCGCCAACGGGCCTTTTACGGCCAACCAGGAAGTCGACAAGGCCAACGGGAGGCGTAGTGGACGGCGAAGCCGTTCAGGCACAGCCCGACTTTGCCACTACGACGTGCTGGAGGTATTGTTATCTTCGTGGTACTTGCGGCATGTGTTGCCTACGACAAGATAGGCGACAAAGCTGACCGCGCCCGTCAGTGCCAGCACCAAAGTGGCTGTGAGTGTGGTACAGATTCTTGTCATTGCATAGGCTGCAATCCATGTAAGGACCGCGGCGGCAAAAAGACCGAGTGCTAGTCTTTGAGCCCGTGCCCAAGATGGACTCTTGGGGGGGATAGAGTACGCCCACCAACGCGCCGAAAAAGGCGCAGAGCGTTCCAAAGACGATTTCTAGGATTAGCTCCACCATATCGAAGGGCTTCTGCTGCCTACCAGCGGGCACAACCCACCCGACGCCGCCCCGGCCGGAGCGACCAGCGTCGAGCCATCTACGATTGTACTGCGCCGCGGCGGCCAGCACCACGGGCAAGGCGTGCCCGAAGGGCATCAGCGGGCGGGCGATGTTGGCGGCAATCGGTTCCAACTGAGGGCAGTGAGCGGCCTGCATTGTTCTAGCGGCCTCGGCCGGCCTTGCGTTCATAATCTGGGATCACCCATGTCTCCAGGCCGAGTTCCTTGCAGTACTTCAGGACTAATGCAAGCTGCGTTTGTGGTTGCTTGTCGGGATACTTCCTGCCGTAGATATGCACCATCTGGCCAGACCGTAATTCCTTCAGTTGCGGTTTGATCGCCTTGAATCCCTTGACCGCAGCCTTGAGAACTTCTTGGTTGGTATGCTCAGTGTCTCGCTCTTCCAATGCCGGAAGAAGCGAAAAGTATGCCGTGTCCCGTTCCTCCCAGATGCGAAGATCCCATCCATTCGCAGAGACTTTCACGCGAGAGAAAGGATCAGGTTCCTTCTTCCATTCGGCATTGTGCTTCTCAAGGTCCTTGAGCAGCCAATCCATTTCCTCGCCCGCATTACCTTTGAGGACTTTCCTTAGCCCCTTCAATCGCTTGTACATCTGGAATCCCCAGCCCAAGTTTTCTTCAAAGATCATAAGAGAACCATGAGGCATTTCGCCGTGCTCGGCCACGACGAGCATGATGATACACGGGTTCTCAGCGGGGTGCTTTTCATGGAACACCTTAAAATCTGACGCCTGATCGAGGAACCCACTGAGCATAAGGTGCTCGATAATCAGACTGGCTTGGCTTCGGTCGATATGCACTGTCCGCCATGCGTCATCCTTCTCGGTACGACGGGCAACGGAAAACACAAGGCCAGAGCTGAACGTCAACTCAAACCCGTCGATTGCTGCCTTGAGTTGCTTGGCTCTGGCAGCAGCTTTTTTGGTCGGCTGCGGCTCGACGGTCTGTCCCCTGGCGGAATCAAAAGACAGCACGACTAGCAACAGCGGCAGGATTCGGTTCATGGGGTTCTCCTCGGTAGTTCGACGCCGCCAACGGTCGGGATAGGTGACAGCCGCAGGCTGTTCGCCGCAGGCGATGGAGCACCTATTCCGTGTTGTGAATCTCGGTGTGTTCGATCGTTTTATGCCGATCTTCCCATGCTTTATTGTAACGTGTCTGATGTTCGTAACTACCCGGCAAGCACAGAAACACCCACGCAATAAGGACCAAATGCAGAGCGGCGAAAAAGGCAAGTCGTCCCGGCACACCGTAGCGCGATCTCCACAGTTCGGGCAGCCAGATAATCAGGCTTGTTACCCAGCAGAAGAGGAATACGAGAGAATGCGTGAAGTGCTGCGCATCGAGCAGGAGAATAAAGCATGTGCCGATAAGGCAAAGCAGAATTGACACTGGCGATCGCCACGAGTTCCAGTCCCGCGGCAGTCCCTTGCGTAGCTGGGTGGGCGGAAAATCATAGCCGCAATGCGCGCAGACCGTCACTTGTTGGCCGATCTCACCGTTGCATTTTGGGCAGTAGGCCATTCTCGGCAGACCGGATAAAGATTACACAACGGATTGGCTAAGCCGTCAGCCCCCAGGCTGATCCGGCGAAGGCGGACTCTGCGGTTGGCCGGTGTCGGCGGATGTATCGAGTACCTTACGGATCGCATGGGTTAAATCGTCAATTGACACGAGGCCAGCCATTGCAAACCCGAATGATCTTGGTGCCAGCGGATGTGCGGCGATCACCGAACCGACAACGTAGAACTGGAAAGACGGTTCCATTTTGTCTACGTGAAGATCATGGATCAAGTGAACGTCCCGGCCGACCTTGACAGCCGGCACGTCAAAGAATCGCGATATAGCTTCTCTTGTTTCGAGTAGCAATGCGGCATCGTTACAGGGTCGCGATGACATGAATTGTTCTTCGGTTGAATCGTTGCAGGCTAGCAAGTACGCGCGAACCTTCCGCATTGTGGATGAACGCCAAACCGAATCACGGACAAACAGAAGCAATGTGGCAACAAATGTAATCGTCGAGGGCACCGCAGCCATTGTCACACGGTCGGCCCATGCTGCGCCGCTGACGAAGGTTGACGCGGCAAGTCCGATGACGAACGTCACGAGAGCAATTGCGACGGAGCATCCAATCAGCAAACGCATGGGTCAGACAAGTTCGTAAGTGCCAACGGTCTGGCTGGCCGACGCCGTAGCCTCCGACGCCAACCAAGCCCACAATTCGTTTGATTCTATCAACGCCAAGAGGCTTGCATCACTTCAAGGCGTCCCGCTCTGCGGCCAGCTGTTGTTGGCACGACGCGCGCTGAGCCTAGTTGGCTGGGGCCACAAGCTCAGGAAAGGCGATCTGCTGTTTCCATACGGGCGGCTGGCCCAGGTAATTCTGCACGTTCTTTTCCAGAACCATTCGCTTCGTGGAACGCGGCAGAACAAAGAAACCGTAGACGGTCACCTTGTCTCCGCCGTGACTGCTGCCGACGCGTCCCATCGTCTGATACGAGTTTTCGTCATACCTGAAGAGAATGCGATTGTCCTCTTCGGATATTGAGAACACCTTCAGCCCGGTGGAGTTCACGCCCTCACCTTGAAATATGCCGATTACCATGTATTTGTCGAAGTCGATCATCGGGCAGGTAAGGGGCTCGCGCAAATCACTAGGATCGGTCCTTCGCTGCCCCATGCGTTCCCTGCGATCTTGCCAATTCTGTCCCATGTGCTCTTGCCAAATCCGCGTTAAGACGCCATGGGACGTGATTCGGTGATACCGGTGTATTGCCACATGGCTATCAGCGCCGGTGATGGTTACGCAAGGCTTGAGCATCCGTCCGGCAGATTCTTCTGCCGCCTTGGCGATCAGACATGCCAATGCTAGCACAATACCAATAGCCGAAGCCACACCTAGTCGTTTCATACTGTATTCCCTTCCGAGAAGAGTCCGCAAACTTGATGATTCTCGCTGGGCCAACGGGGTTCTAAACCGCACAGTGTCTTGCGGGAGGGTGACGCGCGCACTCCGTGCCCGTGGGTTGCGCGGAACCCTTTCGCTGCGCCGTATTTTACCACGCGCAATGAGGGGATTCGAGACCTGTTTCCGAAGCCATTTGCGCGTCTATAGAATTAGACTCGCGAGTGGCATGGATCTTGGGTCTTTTTTTGCAACATTTCTGAATTTCCGCCCACGCCCCTTCCAGGAGGGAGTGCAAAGGCTGTTTTCACGGGCACTTGAGCCACCTGGGCCACGGCCAGACCGCGCCGGACCTCCGGTCAGAGGCATGGTTCGGGGCGTTGCTAAGGCGTGACGCTAAAGTGAGCTTGCCTGCGGCGGTCCAGGCACACCGATGCGTCGAAGGAAATCCACCGCTTTCCCCTCTGATAGTAACTTCTGGCAACCTCTGGAGTTGTGGTTTTGCCACCGAGTGACCAAGTTTTTCTTGACACCCCCTGCCGCGGCCCCGGTTCACGACCGTCATTACCCCCGCACCTGTCAGACTGCTCTGCTTCCATTTTCTCGACGGCTGGACGTGCAGAATCGCGTGGTGACAGCTAATCGTGGTAGGGACGCACGCTAGGACGGCGTAGGGAATGGATTCTAGGGGCTGGAAGGCGACAACTCCGCAGCCATAGGAGCGTAAGCAATCTGCGGGAGATGCCTGGGGCCAATTCCCAGTTAAGCCGTCAGCCCCATGCCTAGCCGATAGGCGAGATAGGTGCAGGTTGTCGATAATCTCGGGGGGGATATTACCGAAGTGTTTAACTTACAACAACCCGTACAACAAAGCCCCCGGCAAGCCCCAAGAAACAGAAACGGCCCCCGTCGAATTATCGACGGAAGCCGTTGACCTGCAATACTTTACCTAAGCGGAGGGCACGAGATTCGAACTCGCAACCCCTTGCGGGGCACCACATTTCCAGTGTGGCCGCTAACCATTCGCTTACCCTCCTAAGTCGTTATGCTGCAACGACTTGCGACTCGTCTTTCGGATGCACATTCCATCCGGATACGATTTTGGATACGGTTCATGCTGATTTTGTCGCCAATGTAGGGGGAGACCCCTAGTTGTGAGGTATCTCGCAAGAGTATCCAGGGGCAGTTGATGGTCCATGCCCTCCCCCTCAACCATACTTTGTTGTCGGGGAAACGGCAAGAGGGGTAGACACAATCAGGAAAAATCCAAAAATCCGGGCCATCGGCCTTCAGCGAACCGTGCCCGGCGTCGGCTTTCAGTCATGGACCTCGCCTGCGGCCACGACGGTGGCACCGGAGGGGTTTGGGTGGCTGGGATTTGAGTGAAGGATTTGAGTGAAGGGTGTCTATCAAAATCATACAAGGTCATTTAGAATGGCCACTTCTCTTTTTCTCGCTCCCCAACGCAACCGATCCCAATCATGCGAGCCAATAGCGTCATAACGTCCCTCTTTGTTCTCATCAGCCCGCTCGTCGCCGCGGCTCATGCTGAGGAGCAGTCCTGGGGCTCGCGTTTCGATGGATGGAAGGCAAAATTTGGTTCGGCGGAACTGCAAAGAACAGGCTTTCTCCTTATCGACTACCACATCCATCTCAAGGGTGATCTCACGCTGGAAAAGGCCCTGGAGTGCAGCCGCAAGGCCGGCGTCTTCTACGGCATCGTGGCTAATTGTGGATTGAAGTTTCCCATCACCGATGATCAAGGCATCCACGATTACATCAAGAAGATGAAAGGCCAGTCGTGCTTCGTCGGCATGCAGGCCGAAGGCCGCGAATGGCCGACGTTGTTTTCCAAGGAGGCCATCGCCAAGTTCGATTACATCTTCACCGACGCCATGACCATCGTCGATCATCGCGGCCGCCGGGCGAGACTCTGGATGCCCGAAGAAGTCGAGGTTCCCGACAAACAGGCCTTCATGGTGCTGCTCGTGCGGACGATCGAACAGATCCTCGACAACGAACCGATCGACATCTATGTCAACCCGACCTACCTGCCCGACGTGCTCATCAAGGAATACGACGCGCTCTGGACGCCCGAGCGGCTCGATCGAGTGATCGATGCGGCGGCTCGCAACGGCGTGGCGATCGAAATTAGCAACCGGCTGAAGCTGCCCAAGGCCGATTTCATCCGCCGGGCGAAGAGGGCCGGCATCCAATTCACGGTTGGCACGAACAATATTGATTCCAAGCTCGGCCAGGAGGAATATGCCTTGCAGATGATCCGCGAGTGCGATCTGAAGCCCAGCGACATGTTCCTGCCCAAACCCGACGGTAAGAAACCGATCCAGGTGCGGGGATTCAAGGCAAAGGCCAAGGAAGAGATTCGACAGAAAAATAATGGGACAGAAAAATAAGAAAAGGAATAGGGAGCACTAATTTTCGCTGATTGACACAATGATCAGTGAAGATTAGTGTTCCTTTCCCCTCTTTTCTTCCCATTTTTCTGTCCCTCATTTTTCTGTCGAAAAAAATCTGCGCTACCAGTCGAAAATCTTCTTCAAGGAATGAATGGTTGCGGCCCGGCCGCCACGGGCGATGGCAGTGGTTAATGGAAGGCTTTTGGGGCAGACCTTCACGCAGTTTTGCGCATTGCCGCAGACCTGGATGCCGCCCTCGGCCGTCAAGGCATCGAGCCGCTCGCCAGCGTTCATCGCGCCAATCGGATTCATATTGAAATAATCGACCTGGGCGATGGCGTGGGCGCCAATGAACGAACGATCGACCGCCTCGCGCAATCGCACTTTGAACTGTTCCTGGGTCTCGTCGGGTTGCTTGAGCAGTTCCATCTTCAAAAACTGCGGACAGGCCTCCAGGCAGCAACCGCAACTCATGCACTTGCTGTATTCGTAGGCAAACTGCTGCTGCTCCTGCGACTGCCGAGAGCCGGAGCCCATGTCGTAGTAACTATCAACCGGCACCCAAGCCTTAATCTTCTCCAGCGAAGCGAAAAGCCGTGATCGGTCGACCATCAGGTCGCGGACTACCGGAAATTTGGTCATCGGCCGCAGTTCGATGCATTTTGCATTGTCTTTGAGCAAGTTATCGATCAGGGCCGAACATGCCTGCCGCACGCGGCCGTTGATCACCATCGTACACGCCCCGCAGACCTCCTCGAGACAATTGCACTCCCAGACGACCGGCGCAACATCCTGCGCGTTGGTGGTGACGGGCGATTCAGCGATCTTTTGGAGAGCCGAGATCACGTTCATGTCAGGCTCATGCTCGACGTGGAACTCATTCCAGTAGCCTTGTTTACCCGGCAGATCCTGGCGAAGGATACGGACGGTGAAGGTGCGGTGAGGTGTCGCGTTCATAGTTGATGACCAGGGGGAATGACGAATGACGAATGACGAATGACGAATGACGAATGACGAATGACGAATGACGAATGACGAATGACGAATGACGAATGACG
>Ga0194056_10000471_pt1 | contig 22012 bp, 15 predicted proteins | sample SepL4413m_MetaG_FD_155458 | JGI IMG/M metagenome (GOLD analysis project Ga0194056, IMG submission 155458) | Anoxic zone freshwater microbial communities from boreal shield lake in IISD Experimental Lakes Area, Ontario, Canada - Sep2016-L442-13m | ecosystem: Environmental > Aquatic > Freshwater... | reverse complement strand
GCCACACAGCAACAGCCAGCCGACCACGATCAATACCGCGGGCGCAGGTGAGGTATCGAACAACCGGAACAGCCAACTCAGGGTAATAAGCCAGAAGAACAGGCCTGAGGTTAACCCCAGCATAAAGGGCGATTGCCAACAAAATACGGGTTTGTCCTGTGCTGGCGTCAGAAGCGCCAATAAGAGCGGGATCAAGGCCACCCAGGCAATCTGACCAGACTCAAAAGGGGGAAACGCGAGCGCCAGCAACAAGCCCGAGACTGCGGCTGCCACCCATCGCCACGACTCGCGAATCCACCCTGGCAGCCGGATCAAGTATTTTCCCCACAGCATTTTTTGTATTTCTTGCCACTCCCGCAGGGACAGGCATCATTACGCCCGACTTTCGCAGTCGTGCGCTGGACCGGCGTGGAGGCGGCTTTCAACGCCGCCTGCATAACGGCATCACCGCCACGCACCGCAGAGCGGGCCGGCTGAGCGGTCGACTCCGCAGGCTGACCCAGCGCGACCACACCGTCGTGGATGGTCTGGGTGGGCATCTCCCGCATAAACCGCTCGAACGCCAGCATCTGGGCCGAAGCCCGGAAAATCTTTTCACAGATATCTTCACGGATATCATCCATCAAGGTGGCAAACATATCATACGCTTCACGCTTGTATTCGATTAGAGGATCCCTCTGGCCATAGGCCCGCATCCCGATACCCTGCCGCAGCCCGTCGATCCCCCTAAGGTAGTCCTGCCAATGCAGATCAATGGCCTGCAACATCACCTGGCGCTCCACATTCTGCATCAGGGCGCCACCTTCCGAAGCCACTTTGACCTCGTAGGCATCCTTGACGCGTTCAAAGATCATCCTCACGACCTTCTCAAGATCCTCTTTCCCCAGGCTTAACTCCTCACGCTTCACGGTAATCGGGAAGGTGGTGTGCACCCAGATCAGGAAGGCCTCAATGGCATCCTCTTTGCCCCCCTCCAGCATGGAGTCCACATGGGTGGAGATCACATCGTAAATGACATCATACAGCTGCTCGCGGGTTTCAATGCCGCGAACGATATCCCCCCGGAACGAATAGATGATCGACCGCTGTTTATTCATCACGTCGTCATACTCAAGCGTACGCTTGCGAATGGAAAAGTTCTGCTGCTCGACGCGGCGCTGGGCGGTTTCAATGGAGCGGTTCAACATGGAATGTTCGAGCATTTCGCCCTCCTCCATGCCGAATTTTTCCATAAAGCTGGCAATCCGGTCGGAACCGAACAACCGCATCAGATCGTCTTCCAGCGACACATAGAAACGTGACATTCCGGGATCACCCTGGCGTGCACAGCGGCCGCGCAACTGACGGTCAATACGCCGTGACTCATGCCGCTCGGAACCGATCACATACAGTCCGCAGGGCTTTTCCGTCAACTGCTCCTTCATGGATTTGCCATCGAGTTTTTCTGTCAGCTTAAGCTGCGACACGATCACCTCGCGCGGCACCCAGATAACCCCCTCACCCAGTTTGATATCCGTTCCACGGCCGGCCATATTGGTGGCGATGGTCACCGCCCCCTTCTGCCCCGCGCGGGCCACGATATCCGCCTCACGCTCATGATTTTTGGCATTCAGAACGCTATGGGGAATCTTCGCCCGATTCAACATCCGGCTGACCAATTCAGAAGTCTCAACCGAAATCGTTCCCACCAGCACCGGCTGTTGCCGTTCATGGCACTCGGCAATCTCATCGACAATCGCCTTGAATTTTTCCCGTTGGGTCTTGTAGACCACATCATTCTTATCCACCCGACGCACCGGCCGGTTGGTGGGAATGACCATCACATCGAGTTTGTAAATCTGGTGAAACTCATCCGCTTCCGTCTCCGCCGTACCCGTCATGCCGGCCAGCTTCTTATATAACCGGAAATAATTCTGAATGGTAATCGTCGCAAGGGTCTGGGTTTCCCGCTCGATCTTCACACTTTCTTTGGCTTCCACCGCCTGATGCAGCCCGTCACTCCAGCGGCGACCCGGCAGAATGCGACCGGTGTACTCATCCACAATCAACACCTGATTATCCTGCACCACGTACTGGACATCCTTTTCATACAGGCAGTAGGCTTTGATCAGTTGATCCACATTATGAATGCGCTCACTGCGTTGAGCCACCCGCTCCTGGAACTCCAGTTTCTTTTTGGCCCGTTCCGATTCGCTCAAGCTGGCATCCCCGTCGATATCCGACATCACCGACACCAGGTCCGGCAGAACATAGGCATCAGGATCGGAGGGACTCATCTCCTCGCATCCTTTTTCCGTCAGGGTGGCATCGTGCCCCTTCTCATCAATCACAAAAAACAGCTGCTCCCGGAGCGCACGGGCCTGCTCCTTGTGCATATCGGTCAGCATTATGCCTTCAACCTTCTCCACCAGACGCCGCACGGAGGGTTCCTCAAGCAGATGCGTTAACTGCTTGTGCTTTGGCATGCCGCGCCGGACCATGTAAAGCTTCTCCATGGCCAGATCGTCATCCTTCTGCTCAATGGCGGTCCGTGCTTCAACAATCAATTGGTTGCACAATTCGGACTGACGCCGCACCAATCGTTCCACGCGGGGCTTTACCTCCTGATACTGGTGCGAAGAAACCGGGGCGGGCCCGGAAATGATCAGCGGCGTCCGCGCCTCGTCAATCAGGATGCTGTCGATTTCGTCAACGATGGCGTAGAAGTGACCGCGCTGAACCTGATCTTCGGCACGCCAGGCCATGCCATTGTCGCGCAGATAATCAAAGCCGAACTCGCTGTTAGTGCCATAAGTGATATCCTTGCCGTACTCCGCACGACGCTCCTCGGGATTCATCTGGTTTTGGATACACCCCACCGAAAGCCCAAGATATTGCAAAAGGAGCCCCATCCATTGCGAGTCACGCCGGGCCAGATAATCGTTAACCGTCACCAGATGAACATTTGAACCGCTTAACGCGTTCAAATACAGCGGCAGAGTGGCCACCAGGGTCTTGCCTTCACCGGTCGCCATTTCGGCGATTTTACCATGATGCAGCGCCATGCCACCCATCAACTGGGTGTCAAAGGGGATCATTTCCCATGTCAGTTCGTGGCCACACACATCAAAGTGCGTGCCACACAACCGGCGGCAGGCATTTTTCACAACCGCAAAGGCCTCGCACAGGAGGTCATCCAGCGTTTGCCCCTTGGCCAACCGTTCCTTGAATTCAATAGTTTTGGCCTTGAGTTGATCCTCGGTGAGCGCCTGATACTGCTGTTCAAGTTCATTGATTCGAAGCACCAGCGGCTGCATCTTTTTCACATCACGCTGATTTTTCGTCCCGATAATTTTTTTCAACAACCACTGCATAAATGATTCCTCGCTCAATACCCGATCCCGGGCAAAAATCAAAACGGATGCACTCTAAGCCATTACCGCCATGATTGCCAGCCAGAATCCGCTATGATAGGGTTCATACTATAAATGACAACGCCATCGACTCTTATCTATGATGATGAAACAGTCCTGGAGAGCCAGCCGCCCTCCCCGCCTGTTGATCCGGACATTCGCCGGCTCATCGCTGAATATCATTCCATTATCAAAAGCCGCTGCATCCTCCACCCCATTCCCTACCAGTTTTCCCGCGAACTCGGCAAAGGCCGGCAAGGGGTGGTTTTCCTGGCCACCCGCCAGGGGGGGCGGGGCTGCCATACCCGGCACGCCATTAAAATCCATGACCCGGGAATCTATTCATCTGCCGATAAATACTGGATCGATATGGGCCGCCTTGCCAGTCAGGTCTCGAAACTTCAACCGGTCCACAGCGATAATCTTGTCACCCGCGACAGTTACGATGAGTCCAACGGAATCGGCTATCTTCAGATGTCGGTGATTGACGGCATTGATTTGCAATACCTTTTGAGTGGCTCACACCTCGCCATTGCCCGCAGTCAGTCCACCGATGAGGAATGGGACCATTACATGAATACCCTCTTCCGGTTAGAAGAGGCCCGCTTCATGCTTCAGCCCGGTGTGGCCCTTTATATTCTGCGCAAGATTCTCATGGGGTTGATGGTCCTGCACGAGGCCAATTACCTCCATGCCGACATTAAGCCCTCCAACATCATGATCGACCGCATGGGTTCCGTAAAGCTGGTTGACTTTGGCCGTGCGGTTGAGATAGGCGAAAAAATCAGTATTTTGCTCGGGAGCCCCATTTACATGGCCCCCGAAACACACCGGCTGGAACCAGGTCGCGCGCAAACCGACCTCTTCAGCACCGGGCTGGTAGCCCTGGAAATGTTATGCGGCGAATCCTTGCAGGCCTGCAATGACATGGATGACGAGACCCTGCTGCAGTTCAAGCTTTCCATGTTTGGCCGGGTGGAAACCATGCTTCCACCCTACCTCCAGAAAAGTAAACGCATCGTGCGGCTCCTGAAACGTTTTCTTGATCCCAAGCCGGAACAGCGCTATGGCAGCGCCCGCGAGGCTGAAGAAAGCTACTACCGCCTGCGCGGCATTTACCGGGAAATGGGTTTGGATGCGGATGCCGAGTATGATCGCGAACTCCTGACCTACCTGCAGAAGATCACCGACCCCAATACCGGGTTTCTCAACCCCAGGTTGGAGTGATCTTTACATCTTCGAATACACGGGACCACCACCCCCTTCGGGGGGCGTCCACTGGATATTATTCAGGGGATCTTTTATCTGGCAGGTCTTGCAGTGCAGACAATTTGAAAAATCAATATGAATGCCCTGTTGATCGTCCGTCAGCACATACACTTGCGCAGGGCAGAACAGCGTGCAAGGGGCGCCATATTTCTTGATGCAAATCTTGCACTTATCGGGGTCCGTAATTTTCAAATGAGAAGGTTGGTTTTCTTCATGGTGCGTTTTAGATAAGAATAAATCCGAGAGCCTGTCCAACTGGAGATTCGCCTCATCCGCGCCAACCTTCGGGGGCAAAGCGCAGGGCTTCACATCCGCCTTGGCTTTCATTGCTTCCCGGTCCTCTTCCAGGGCTATCCGCCCGGGCGGCAGCAGGCCGCAGCTGAAATGACTCATCCCGATCACCGCCATGCCAGGCAGGGATCCATAAGTAAAACCGGCCCGCACGTTCTTAATCTTCTCCAACTCACGCCAGGGCACCGAATCCTTAAGATTTTCAGGATATTTCTGCAGGGCGGCAACGGAGAAATCCTTGTTGTTTTTCCAGCCCTCAAACAAGGCATCCCCGGCGGCAATTCCAGATTGAACCGCCAGATGAACCCCTTTCAGGCGCAATGAATTACTCAGCCCGGCACCGTCGCCCACAATCACAGCACCATCCGCAACCAACTTGGGAACGGAATTGATGCCTCCTTCAGGAAGGACTTTGGCCCCGTATTCCAAAACCTTGCCTCCCGCAATGAACGGAAGAACCGCTGGGTGATGTTTAAAGAGCCTGAACAGATCATGGGGATTGGTCGTGGGATTCCTGTAATCCAGCGCGGTGACCATTCCAACCGCCGTCATGGTGTCACTCAGGCAATAAATAAACCCGCCCCCATAGGTCTTGGAATCCAGAGGATATCCGAAAGCGTGCATAATGGTGCCGGCCCGCCCCTTGCACTCGGGGGTCTCAATCAATTCTTTGATGCCGACCGCATAGGTCTGGAGATTAGCGCCAGCCATACCCTCATCAGTAAACAGCTTCTCGGTCAGGAAGCCGCAAGCCCCTTCACCCAGAATAACCATGGACGCCATCAAGTCGGGCCCAAGTTCAAAACTCGAGCGGCGCTCGCCATTTTTACCGACCCCCTTGTCGCCCACGCGCACCCCGACGATGCGTCCATTCTCCCTCAATAACTCAACGGCGGCAAAACCCGAATAAATTTCGGCCCCGGCCCTTTCGCATAAACCTGCCAGATGACGGGTCAGCGCGGAAACGGATACAATCGGATAGCCTTCCGCATGCATCGTTTTCGGCACCCAGGGGACTTTCATCGAACCGGTTGGGGTTAAATATCGAAAGCTCTCTTCTTTGACCGTGGTATACTGCGGCAACCCTGCAAAATCTTCGTATTCCAGCAGATCAGCCAGGGACGCCGTGTCCACAACGGCCCCCGACAAGTTATGAGCCCCAACCGACGGTGCCTTATCAATGATCAGAATGCTGGGGGCCTGAAGAGAACCATCGGGCTCACGCTTCACACGTTTAAGCAGTTGCAACACGGTTGAGAGCGTTGCCACCCCACAACCCACACCAATAATATCAAAAGGCATAGAATCACGTGTAGACATATCAGCAACATTCCTTAATTATCATCACACACCGGGCAACTCATCAAACACAGCGGAAAGCAGGGAGTTGCTCAAAAGTCCATCAATAAATATATAATCAACGCAACTGTCAAATTGTAATTATTTCAGATCATCAAACCCATTCAGTTCCCGCCTATGAAAAGCGGACAACGTGGCTGGGACCGAGGTATTGGTGATCGGAAGTCGACGCATAGATTCTTGGCGGAGTCTGATCCGGGAGGGTCAGATTCAACTGGTGTAGCAACAGCTTAAGTCGAAAGTTCACTGTCTACTGCCGACTGCCTACTACTATACTCCTTGGCGTCCAGATAGCCCTGCAAAATAACCTGGGCGGCCAGTTTGTCGCGAACCTCCTTGCGCCGTTCACGGGATACATCCGCCTGCAACAGCATGCGCTCCACCAAACTGGTGCTTAAACGCTCATCGGTAATGTCCACCGGCAAGCCACTGGCCGTCCGCAACAACTCGACAAATTTCCCGGCCTCCAAGGCCATGGCACCACTGGAGCCATCCATATTTATGGGAATCCCAACAACAATCTTGACCGCACCCCGGTCACGGGCAATCCGGCACACTGCGGTTATCGCTTCGTCGACCGAGCGTATCGTCTCCACGCATAGCGGGGTCGCCAGCATGGCCATGGGATCACTGATCGCAATCCCCACCCGCTTTGTCCCGTAGTCAACACCCAGTATTCGTCCAATCATCAGAGATTAAGCTCCCTCAATAAAACCAGGCCATCCAAAGTTAAATCCGGAATAATATCCACCGGGGTGTCGAGACCCTTCAAAGCCAGGCCGGCATACCCGCCCGTGGCACAGAACCGGATCTTGCGCTCAGTCATCCCGGCCTTCACATGATTGAGGATTTCACGAACCATACCCCGATAACCTACCACCACTCCAATTCGCATGGCCTCACTGGTGGAGCGCCCGATGTTTTTAAACTTCCCATCTAACCCGATCTCCGGCAACAAGGCCGTCCGCTCGGCAAGATAGTCGGTCATTAATGGCAGGCCGGGCGCAATCACACCCCCCACGTAACGGCCATCACCGGTAACCACATCAAAGGTCAGCGCCGTGCCGAAATCGGCTACAATCACAGCGGACTCATATCGTTCCCACGCGGCCGCCGTATCCGCCAACCGGTCCGCACCGATCGTTTCGGGCTGCGGATAATCCACCTTGATATTCAAATTAATGCGGTGGCCCACCAGTAAGGGAGCCTTCCCGCATAGTTTTTGGAGAACCTGCCCCCATAGCGGATTAAGCCCAGGCACCACCGAACATAGAACCGCATCATTTACCGTTCGCCCTGCGGCCATTTTGCGCAAAAGCGCCATGATTTTACGCTCATCACGCCCCTCACGCGTCGGCATCCGGCCCTGACGGATTATCCGCCGGCCACGCGCCAGTCCGAGATGGGTGCTGGTATTTCCGATATCTATAACGAAAAAATAGTCCATTATTCCAATTCCAATGATAAATCCGCTGCCGGCGCAGAATGAGTCAAACCGCCAATGGAAATGGCATCCACACCCGTGGCCGCAATGCAGGCAACCGTGGCCAGTGAAACCCCGCCTGAAGCCTCCAACTTGCAGCGTTTTGCGCAAAGAACGACACATGCCTTCATCCGCTCAGGCGGCATGTTATCCAGCATGATCCATTCGGGACGGGCACGCAACGCATCACACAATTCCTCTTCGGATTCCACTTCCACCTCGACGGGAATACCGGGGAATCTGGCCCGCGCCGCAGCCACCGCCCCCTGCAGATTGCTGATACCAGCCTCCTGCCAAAGCCGACGGTGATTGTCCTTGATAAGCACCATATCATACAACCCCATCCGGTGATTAGTCCCGCCACCACAAGTCACGGCATATTTTTCAAGAATGCGCAACGTGGGGGTCGTCTTGCGGGTATCAAGGATTTTAGTCCCGAATGGCTTTACCTTGTCCACAAATTCACGGGTGCGCGAGGCGATCCCAGTCATCCGCTGCATAAAGTTCAGCGCGGTCCGCTCGCCAGTAAGAATGCCGCTAATGGGCCCCTCAATGGTCATCAATACCTGATCCGGCTTTACAGTCGTTCCATCCTCTACCAGACATTTGCACCTGAGCGCAGGTTCCACCCTGGCGAAAACCGCCTCTGCAACAGAGCCCCCGGATACCACATAATTTCCACGGGACAGAATCACAGCCTTACCGCGACTGGTTTCAGGCACCACGGACAAGGTGGTCACATCGCCCTGGCCGATATCTTCGGCCAAAGCCCTGCCAATCAGGTCCTGCACAACTGGATTTTCGGCAAGATTGCTCACCCTATGCTCCATTCGCTTGGTATATGGCAGATTCCTTCAAAATTCTTTTCCGTCTCCACCCCGATGGCGTAGGCATTGTCCATCCGGTGATAGTTCACCTTGTGATCGGCCGAATGAACTGAAAACGAGAAAAAGTAAGTGCCCCGGGCCAGATTCAGGCGCGGAAGCTTCAATACGACCTGCCCGCAACCGGACAGTCCCGGAATCGTCACGGACGCAATCTCCGTATTGCTTCCATGAACCAACCGCCCCGCCTCGTCACTAATCCCAAACCCGAAAATCGACGCCCCCACCGGGTTCTTGACCTCATAGCTCAACCGGACCGTCAGGGAGCCGCCCCACTTGAATTTCGTGGTGGCATTTCCCGCCTCATCCGAAAATTCGGCACCGGTCAGAATGACATCGCGCGTACCCCATTCCCGACTCCGTTCCGCACTCGCCTGGTTACGCCCAAACGTTTCATACTGGCCCACCACTTGACCGGGATCCCCATGCCCCAACACCCGGCCATGATCCAGAAACAGAATCTTATCACTCACGGATTGAATGGTGCCCAGATCATGTGAAATGATCAACATCGTCTTCTTCTGCTCGCGGAAATCAGCCATCCGCCGCAGACACTTACGTTGAAAGGAAGCATCCCCGACGGCAAGGACTTCATCGATCAGAAGAATGTCCGGATCCACCTCGACCGCCACGGCAAATCCCAGCCGGACATACATACCGGAAGAATAATGCTTCACCGGCTGGTCAATAAAGGTGCCGATATCCGCAAAGTTTAGAATGGCATCAAACCGGCGGGTCATTTGTTCCCGCGTCAAACCCATGATGGCGCCGGCCAGGAAAACATTTTCACGTCCCGTGAGATCAGGATGGAAACCCGCCCCGAGTTCCAGCAGGGAGGAAATCACACCCGTGGTCCTGATCTTTCCTTCAGTCGGAATCATGGTTCCGGCCAATACGGACAGCAGCGTGCTTTTGCCAGCCCCGTTGGCTCCAATTAAACCCAAAGTAGTCCCGCGCTCGACGGTGAAATTAACGTCTTTCAACGCCCATAGGTCGCGCTCACTTCCGGGCGCATGAATCATATCCATAACCATGGATTTCAATGTGCGGCCACCGGGACTCCTTAACCGGAACCGCTTCCCCACCCCTTCAACCTGTATGGCAATATCACTCATGTTACAGCTCGTCCGCAAATCGGGGTTGGAGTTTTTGAAAAATCATTATTCCGGCCACAAACACCACGAATGTCATTCCCATCGAGAGGGCAATCAAATAAAAATCCGGCAGCGGACTCCCCAACAAGGCCGACCGGTAAAGCGCCAGAATGCCGGCCATGGGATTCAAAAAATATAACGGCCCGAGAATCGGATGCTTGTCTGTAATGGAAGAAATCATGGAGATATCGTAGACCACCGGGGTCAGAAAAAACCACGCCATGGTAAAGATACCGGTCATATGCTGGACATCCCGGAAGAAAACATTCAAGGCGCTTAGTGCCAGGCTGACCCCTGTGCAAAGCGCCAGATGAATCACCATAGCCAGGGGTAACCAGGCGAAGCCCTCCAGATGAGGTCCCATGAACATCAAATACACCAGCATTACCAGCAGGGAGAGCAGAAAATTCACGAAATTGGCCAGCACAATGGACAACGGCAGCAGCACCCTCGGGAAGCAGGCTTTTTTAACAAGATTGGCGTTACCGATAATGGCAAAAGATGAGTCGCCAAGACACATGGCAAGGAATTGCCAGACAAAAATACCCGACACCAGCACGGTCATGGGCATCGGGAACTTCATGATGAGTTTCATGAAAAAGGCATAGATCGCAATCAGGAAAACGGGCCCCAACAGGGTCCAGAGAAACCCTAAAACCGACTCCTTATAGCGGATCTTGACGTTCCGGACCACCAGCATCGAAAGCAGATCACGACGCGCAAAAATATCTTTAGCCAACCTAATCATAGGGGCGAGAGTGTATGCGGAGTCATCGCTGAAGACAATTCAGATCTTCATGAAGCGGCGCAGCGGCCTGCCGGTCGCGGGCGTGCCGCGAATCGCCCCATTCGTGATAGCCAATGACCCTGCCGATACCGGCAATGCGCTTTTCAAGACACATCTTGCACAAGTCGCGATTTTCGTCCAGACACGGCTTGCCTTCATAGAGCTGGTAATCCTTGCGGAACTCCGTGGGGGTAAGTTGCGGCATGATCACGTTGGCCCCATAGGTCAGGCCTTCCTCACGGCCCGTGGGCTTCATCGCCTGAAGCGCCGTGGTCGCCGCAATGTTCACGTTCCGCAGTACCAGCCGCGTCACCGCAATCATGTTGAGCGCCAACTGGTAAATCTCATCGCGCCTCAGGGCCATCCCGGCCTCATGCACCGCCATGGGCGTCTGCTTATGCACAATGTAGGGCCCCATGCCAATCATATCCACGTCCTGCGACTGGAAAAACAGCACATCATCCGCCAGGTCTTCCAGCGTCTGGCCGGGGAACCCGATCATCACGCCTGTCCCCACCTGGAAACCCGCTTCGCGCAGCCAATGCAGACACTGCACCCGCTGCTCAAGAGTCTGCCCCGGGGGATGCAACTGGCGAAACAGCCGCGGAGAAGACGATTCAATGCGCAGCAGGTAACGATGCGCTCCCGCCGCCTTGAACCGCGTATAGGTCTCCCGCGTCTGCTCCCCCACACACAGGGTGATGCCAAGCCCGTCGGGCTGCTTCACCGTCCGCGTCCCGGCCCTGATCATCCGGACCGCATTTTCCACAAACTGGATGAACGGCTCATCACGCCGCTCACCCGACTGCAGCACGAGCGACCCGTAGCCCTGCTCCGCGCACCAGTGCGCGGCTTGCATCACCTCATCCAGGGTCAGGAAGAAGCGCGTTGGGGCCGGGTTGCTTTTGCGGATCCCGCAGTAGTGACAGTCGCACACGCAGATGTTTGAGAACTCTACCAGTCCGCGGAAGTGAACCTTGTTGCCCACGCAGGCGAAGCACAATGCCTCCGCAGCCTTACGCAACATTTCCACTTCAGCCTTGTCACGCCTGCCCAGCAGGAACGCAATCTCCTCGCGGCTGAATTCCGTCTGTTGCACCAGATCGGCCAGCGCACTCATATCGTCACTCCCTGACTTTTCCGGTAAATTTCATAGGCACCGGGAAAGGGCCGCAGGGCGCGCTCAAAGATCCCGAGCGAGAACGCAATCGCCAGCCCGTAGTTGGTCATGGGCACACCAGCTTCCCGTGCCACCAGGTGCCGCGAAAGCATCTCACGCCGGTTCCACATGCAGGCCCCGCAATGAATGATGAGCTTGTACTTCGCCAGGTCGGCAGGAAAATCATGACCGCGGGTGTACTCGAACTCCAGCTTACCACCCACATACTGCGTCAGCCAGCGCGGAATCTTGATCGTGCCGATGTCCTCACCGATCGGGTGATGCGAGCAGGCCTCGGCGATCAGAACGTGGTCACCGCCCTTGAGCTTCGCAATCGCCAGAGCCCCCCGCACCATCTCGTCCAAATCCGCGTGAAATCGGGCAAATAGAATCGAAAACGATGTCAGAGGCACAGACTCAGGCGTATCCGCCGCCACCTTGAGAAACGCCTGGGAATCTGTCACCACGAGCGCCGGAGGCCGGTTCAGCCGCCCCAAGGCCTCACGCAATTCGCGTTCTTTGACGACCAGGCAATAGGAATCGTTGTCCAGCAGATCACGGATCGTCTGCACCTGCGGCAGAATCAGGCGTCCCTTGGGCGCTTCTTTATCCACCGGCACCACCAACACCGCACAGTCGCCCGGCGGCACCAGATCGCCCGCAATCTTGGGACTGGCAATAAAGTCCTCCGGCGCCAACTCCACAAGGAGCCGCCGCAGCGATTGGATCCCCGCACCCGTCCGGGCCGAGACGGCCAGACTGCGAATACCTTCGGCCAGAAGCCGGGCCATAAGGTCCGCATCCACAGTGGCCACATCCGATTTGTTAAAGATAACAAGAACCGTCACCTTGCGCCGCTTGAGTTCTGCCGCCAGCGTCTGCTCGTAGGAACCCCATGTGCGGCCCTCGGTAATAATCAGTCCCAGGTCGGTCCGTTCGAGCACCTGCTTCGTGCGCTGCACGCGCAAGTCGCCGAGCATGCCTTCATCATCCACCCCGGCAGTATCGATAAAGAGAACCGGCCCGAGCGGCAGCAGTTCCATGGGCTTCTCCACCGGATCAGTCGTCGTGCCGGCCACGTCGGAGACGATCGACACCTGCTGACTGGTAATCGCATTCAGCACGCTCGATTTGCCCACATTGCGCCGGCCAAAGATGCCGATATGCAGCCGATACCCTTTTGGAGTCTTATTCATTTTTGTTTAGGATGGCCGAGGCGGCAAACGGCTTCGGCGGAAATTAGTTCAGTGAAAGCTTCGGCGGTCAGAATGCCCCTCTCCACTATCAGGTCCCGCAGCGGCCGACCGGACCTTGCAACTTCAGCGGCCAACTCTGCAGCCCGTTCATAGCCCAACACCGGCACCAGCGCCGTTGCGGCAGCGACCGTGCCATCAACATGTACGCGACACTGCTCCGCACAAGCGACCAAACCACGTACGCAAAGCTCATCGAACAGGGCGCAGGCCCGGGTTAACAGATCCAGGCTTTCAAGCAGGCAATCCGCCATGAGCGGCATAAACGCATTCAATTCCAGACTGCCCATGGCCGAGGCCATGGCAATAGTGCTGTCATTGCCCAGCACCCGCAAGGCGGCCTGCACCACCGCCTCGGGGATCACCGGGTTCACCTTGCCCGGCATGATCGAGGAGCCAGCCTGCATCGCCGGCAGTCGCAGTTCGCCCAGCCCGGCATCCGGCCCGCTGGAAAGCAGCCGTACATCGTTGGCAATCTTAATGAGCGAGGTCGCACAGGCCTTGAGAATACCAGATACCTCCACCAGCACATCCGTGTTCTGCGTGGCGTCCACCAGATTCTCGGCGCGCGCAAAACCGATGCCGGTCAGTTCGCGCAGTTCATCCACCACGCGGAAGATGTAATCACGCGGCGCCCCCAGGCCAGTGCCCACGGCCGTGCCGCCCAGATTCACCACGCGCAGCCGCTCCTCACATTTGTAGAGTCGCCAGCGATCACGATTAAAGGCCTCGGCATACGCGCCCATTTCGCGCCCCAACGTGATCAACACCGCATCCTGAAACTCCGTTCGGCCGACTTTGACGACATCCGCAAATTCTTTCTCCTTGGCCTGGAAGGCCTCCTGCAAGGACGTCACCCGCGCCTCCAGGGCATGCAGACTCCTGATGGCAGCCAGCCGCAACGCCGTGGGGAAGGTGTCATTCGTGGACTGGTGCAGGTTGAGATCGTTGAGTGGGGAAATGACATTATACGCGCCGCACGGTTGCCCGAGCAGTTCCAGAGCCCGGTTCGCCAGCACCTCGTTCACGTTCATGTTGGTGGATGTTCCCGCACCGCCCTGCAGGGCATCCACGCGGATATGCTCCACCAGCCGCCCGTCCATCAGTTCGCGGCAGGCGGACTCCAGGGCATCCACCAGGGCCTCATCCGCCCACATGCCAAGGCGCCGGTTGGTCCGTACGCAGGCGAGCTTCACGGTCCCATACGCCGCGGCCAGCGCCGGATGCACCGGACGCCCGCTGAGCGGGAAATTCTCCAATGCCCGCAGCGTGTGAATACCATAGAGTGCGCCCTCAGGCACCTGCCGCTCACCCAATGAATCCTGCTCGGTTCTCATTATTAGCAGTAAACGTCCCGCTTCCCTTCCTTGACTTGCTTCAGGAGGCGTTCGGACCGTTCTTTCGCCACGCCGGTCATATCACCGATAACCTTATCGATCAACTGGAACCCGGCCTCGCGGGTAACGGGCGAAGCATAGTCCAGCAGGTATTCGGCAAAGGTCGAGACCGCGTTGGGGCCGCAATGCGACTTGATCTCACCGGGTTTGGCCATGTCCATGAAATCCGCGCCGGTTCGCCCAAGCCGGTAACACCCGGTGCAGAAAGATGGAATGTAGCCCAGCGCGGCCACATCTGCAATCACCTCATCGAGGGAGCGGTGGTCACCCAATGAGAACTGACCGTTTACTTCGCCGGAGCTATCCGTCGAATAGCCGCCCGGATCCGTGCGGCTGCCCGCTGAGATCTGCGAGATGCCCAGATCAAACCCTTCGCGCCGCATCTGCGCGTTTTCGCGGGTGGACATGATGATGCCCGTATAGGGAACGGCCAGGCGGAGAATGGCGACAATCTTGCGGAAATCGTCATCGGTCACCGGGCTCGGCGGCTGAATCGAAACATCCGATCCAGTGGCAGGCTCCAAACGCGGCACACTGATCGTGTGGGGCCCCACCCCGAATTCCTTTTCCAGATGATGGATGTGCTGGAGCAGGGCCATAACCTCGAACTTCCAGTCGCAGAGACCAAGCAGCACGCCGATCCCCACATCATTGATGCCCGCCGTCATGGCACGATCAATCCCCGTCACGCGCCAGTCGAAATCCTTCTTGCGGCCCGCCACGTGCATCCGGCTGTAGGTGGCCCTGTGATACGTCTCCTGGAAAAGCTGGTAAGTGCCGATCTTGGCGGCTTTGAGTTGCTTGAATTCATCGATCGTGAGGGGCGCCACGTTCGCGTTAACGCGACGGATCTCGCCGCGGCCGGACTTGACACTGTAGACGGTTTCGATGGCCTTGAGCACATAGTCGAACCCCTCCCGCGGATAAGATTCGCCAGCCACCACCAACAAGCGTTTGTGGCCCTGCTCCACCAGGGCTTTCACCTCGTGGGCAATCTCCTCCTGCGTGAGCGCGCGGCGTTTGATAGCCGTGTTGCGCGCCCGGAACGCGCAGTAAAGACATTCGTTACCGCACAGGTTCGAAATGTAGAGCGGGGCAAAAATAACCAGCCGCTTGCCGTAAATGATGTCCTTGACCTGACTGGCAGTCTGAAACAACTCGTGGGCCAACGCAGGGCTCCGGATCTCCATCAGAACCGCCACTTCCGCATCTGTCAACCCCTGGGCCAGAGCCGCCTTGGCCAGTATCTCACGGATCCTACCAGCATCCTCACCCTGCCCCGCGAGTAACTGCCGCTCGATGTCAGCTTCGCAAATTATACTCTTCCCCATCTGTATATCGTCCATATATTTTCCTGACTTTTTGCGGCTACATTATCATGGGAAACATTCATCGAGATCAAATTAAAAATAGTTAAATATTTAACGTTACGGATTGATGTCAAATATATTTCCTGATAATGTCCTAACTTTCGTAGATTTGTCCACATCGACAAAAAGGGGAAAGTATGAAGAAAAAACCAGAAAAGAAGAGAACTCCTGCGCTTGAATCGGCGATCCATAAATATCAGGGGAAGCCTGGCAGCCTGCTCAGTATTCTCGAGGAGCTTCAAGTCAACGACGCGCATAACCACTTAAGCGAGGACACGCTCAAGGAGGTCGCAAAAAAAGCGGGCATACCGATGTCTCAGGTTTATTCGGTGGCCACTTTTTATTCGTTCTTCAACCTTAAGCCACAGGGCAAACACACGATCGTGGTTTGCAGGGGCACCGCCTGCCACACCCGCGGCTCACGCACCCTCCTCATGGAGGCGGCCGCAAAATTGGGATTCAGCGACTTTGAGGAAGATGAGGAAGCCTCGTTCACCACCCCTGACAAAATCTTTACGGTGCGGACGGTCGCCTGCTTCGGACAGTGTGCCCTTGCGCCTGTGGTGGCGATTGACGGCATCATTCACTCGCATATCACCCCTGGCAAATTGCTCGGGCTCATTGAAAAACTTCAAAAGGAGGAACGCCGATGATCATCCAAAGCCTGCACGATCTTGATTTACTGCGCCAAACCGCCCTGGCCTCCGTAGCCCCGCATAAGCCGATGATCAGCGTCGGACTGGGCACCTGCGGTATTGGCAACGATGCCGATAAAGTGTTTGAGGCGTTCGGTACCATGATCAAAAAAATGAAAGCACCGGTCGCACTGAAACGCACCGGTTGCTTCGGCTTCTGTGCCGAGGAACCCCTAGTCATGCTGTATCTCCCCGGCAAGCCCATCCTGCTGTTCAGCAAGTTCCAGGTCAAACAATGCGCCGAGGTGTTGAAAGCGGCCACCAACTCCCAGGCCGCTGAAACATTGTCTAAGAACGCCCGCGCCAAGATCGAAGCCTGGGACTTTGTGACCGGCAAGGTATCGTTCGGAACCGGCTACCCTGAGACGCCGGCATGGAATGAGATCCCCTTTTTCAAAGGCCAGAAAAAAATCGTTCTCCGGGATTGCGGCCTGATTGATCCCGAATCGATCGAAGACTATATCGCCGTCGGCGGCTATGCCCCCTTAGCAAAGGCGTTGCTGAAAATGACCCCGACGCAGGTCATTGAAACCGTCAAGGACTCCAAGCTGCGCGGCCGCGGGGGCGCGGGATTTCCGACCGGCCGCAAGTGGGAAATGATGCAGGCCCAGACCTCACCCGGCAAATTCATCATCTGTAATGCCGACGAGGGTGATCCCGGCGCCTACATGAACCGGAACGAAATTGAAAGCGATCCGCACATGCTGATTGAAGGCATGGCCATCGGCGCCTATGCCATGGGGACGCCGTCGGGTATCGTGTATATCCGGGCCGAATATCCCCTTGCCGTCGAACGCCTGAATAAGGCAATCCAGGCGGCACGCAGTCGCGGGTTGCTGGGCAAGAACATCCTGGGCTCGGGCTTCAGTTTCGATATCGAGATCATCCAGGGCGCCGGCGCGTTTGTATGCGGCGAAGAAACCGCCTTGATTGCCTCGGCGGAAAGCAAGGCAGGGCGCCCCTTGCCACGCCCCCCCTACCCGGCCGAGCGTGGCTATAACAATTCACCAACAAACATCAATAATGTGGAGACCCTGTGCAATGTTCCCGCTATCCTTTCGGCGGGTTCCGGGTGGTTCAACGGGATCGGAACGGCGCAAAGCGCGGGCACCAAGGTCTTTTCCCTCGTGGGCAAGGTAAAAAACACCGGCCTGGTGGAATTGCCGCTCGGAACGCCCATCGAGACCATCGTTTACGGCATGGGCGAAGGAACCGGTTCCTTCAACAAGAAGATCAAGGCGGTGCAAACCGGCGGACCCTCAGGCGGCTGTATCCCTGTGGAACATTTCAAGACTCCGGTCGACTACGATTCGCTCGCCGCCCTGGGTGCGATCATGGGCTCCGGGGGTATGGTGGTCATGGATCAGGACAACTGCATGGTGGATGTGGCCCGTTACTTTGTCGGGTTCACTGCCGCTGAATCCTGCGGCAAGTGTACCTCATGCCGCGAGGGGTTGTCCCAGTCCCTGCGCCTTCTGACGTCCATTTCAAACGGAAAAGGCACGGAAAAGGACATCGCCGAGCTTGAAGCACTCGCACAGGTCATCCGCGATTCCTCATTGTGCGGCCTGGGCCAGACCGCCGCCAACCCGGTGCTGACGACACTCAAATATTTCAAGGATGAATATCTGGAGCATATCCGCGAACGGCGGTGTTCGTCGGGTGCCTGCGAAAGCCTGTACCTGGCCCTTTGCGAAAACTCCTGTCCTCTGCATATGAATATCCCGGGCTACCTCACCTTGCTCAAGGAAGGGCGCATCGAGGACGCCTTCGAGCTTACCCTGCGTGACAATCCGTTCCCCGGCAGCATTGGTCGCGTCTGTCACTTCCACTGCCAGATGCGGTGTCGCCGCGAGGATCTGGATCAGGCGGTGGCTCAAAACGAGATCCACCGCTATCTGGCCGATACGATGTACAAAATGGGCAAGGAAAAGGCGATCTACAAGAAGCTCATTGATGAAAAGCAACCGGCCACCGGCAGGAAAATCGCCATTGTGGGCGCCGGCCCGGCCGGCCTTACGGCCGCCTTCTACTTGGCGCGGCTCGGCCATAGCGTGTCGATCTATGACGAACATAAAAAGGCGGGCGGAATCATGCGCTACGGAATCCCCGCCTACCGGCTGCCGCGTGAGGTGATGGACAAGGAAGTTGACTTTATAAAAAAACTCGGGGTCCGTTTCGTGTTCGAAACGCGTGTGGGCAAGGATATCCCGCTCAAAACGCTGGCCAAACAGAATGACGCCGTCATCATCGCCATCGGAGCGCAGGAAGACCAGAAGATCGGCCTGCCCGGCGAAGAACTCAAGGGCGTCTATCCCGGCTACCACTTCCTGGAAGCGTTCAACATGCAAAAGACCGGCGTGCCTGGCAAGAAAACCCTGATCATTGGCGGCGGGAATGTCGCCATTGATGCTGCCAGAACCTTGTGGAGGCTCGGCTCGGATGTGACGGTGACCTACCGGCGCGGACGCAGCGATATGCCCGCCAATGCGACGGAACTGGATGGTGCCGAAGACGAGGGCGTTCGCTTCATGTATATGATGGCCCCCGAAGCCTTCCTGGGCGATGCCAAGGGCCGGGTCCGGGCGGTGCGATTCCAGCAAATGAAGCCGGGAACGTTGGATAAAAGCGGACGCCCCACCCCGATCCCCACCGGGCAAACCATTGAAATCCCCTGCGATGCGGTTCTCCTGGCCATCGGGGAACGGGTAGGCTCAAAGGATCTGCCCAGGGACGGCATCGAGTGCGCCCGCAATGGAACGGTGCGCATCGACAATTTCACCCTGAAGACTACCGCGCCGAATATTTATGCGGTGGGTGATGCGGTGACGGGCCCCGCCACGGCCAGCGAGGCGATGGGACTTGCCAAACGGGCCGCACAGGCGATCGACAAGCAACTGACCGGTGAAGACCGGTTCAGTAAGTTGTTCCGCAAATTCGACTATGGCATGGAGGTTCCTTTAAATCCGAAAAAATGCGCGAAGGTAACGGTGCGCGATATTCCGGTCAAGGAGCGGTGCGGCAACTTCACGGAAATTATGCAGGGCTATTCGGGCCAGCAGGCCCGCAGTGAGTCACTGCGGTGTTTGCGTTGTGATGTTCGTGATAATGCTCGTGTTCCCTGGTAACAAATTGGAGGATTTTAAAATGGCAACAATCTCAATGACAATTGACGGAGTTCGCGTGGATGTTGAATCCGGAACCACTATTCTCGATGCGTGCCGGTCGGCCGGCATCAATCTGCCCACACTATGTTACCTGCGCGATGTGGCGGACAACGCCTCATGCGGGGTATGCGTGGTGGAAGTCAAGGGCGGAAGAAGTCTGACGCGCTCCTGCGTCACCAAGGTCACCCCGAACATGGACGTGAAGACGGCCTCCACCCGCGTGCTGGCGGCCCGCAAAACGGCCGTTGAACTGCTGCTGGCAAACCATCCCATGGATTGCCTCTCCTGCATCCGGAACGGCTCTTGCGAACTCCAGTCCATGGCGGAGCGCCTGAACGTACGGCAGGCCCGTTTCCCGGCCACCAAAAAAACGGTGGCTCTGGACGGAACCAGCCCGTCCATCACCCGGGACAACAACAAGTGCATCCTCTGCGGCCGCTGTGTGGCCGTGTGCAAAGAGGTGCAAAGTGTGGCGGCCATTGATTTCGCCGGCCGAGGCATCCGGACGCATATCGGGACCTTCATGGATCAGGGACTGAAACATTCCGTCTGCACAAACTGCGGTCAATGCACGGTGGTCTGCCCCACGGCGGCCATTGTGGAAAACGACGAAACCGACGAGGTGTTCAAAGCTCTGCGGGATCCCTCGAAAATCGTGGTGGTCCAGACCGCTCCGGCCATCCGGGCCTCCATTGGCGAAGCCATGGGCATGGAAATGGGCGCGCTGGTGACTGGCAAAATGGTGGCGGCCTTGCGGAAACTGGGCTTCAACCGCGTGTTCGACACCCAGTTCTCGGCCGATCTCACCATCATGGAGGAGGGAACAGAACTTCTGCAACGGCTGACCACGGGCGGGACCCTGCCCATGATCACCAGTTGTTCGCCGGGGTGGATCTCGTTTATTGAAACGTTCTACCCGAAACTGCTCAAGCACCTTTCGTCGTGCAAGTCGCCCCAACAGATGTTCGGCGCCCTGGCCAAGAGTTACTACGCCGAAAAAGTCGGCATCGACCCGGCCAACATGGTGGTGGTGTCCATCATGCCCTGCACCGCAAAAAAATTCGAAGCACACCGTCCTGAAATGCAGTCCGCCTGGAAATGGTGGAAGCAGAAGGGGCAGAAAGGCGTGGAGCCCTACTTTGATGTGGATTACGTTCTGACCACCCGGGAACTGGCCCGCATGATCAAGAACGTGGGTTTGGATTTTTCCCACCTCGAGGAGGAGTCCTTTGACGATCCCCTGGGTCAATCCACGGGCGCCGCAGTTATTTTCGGCACCACCGGTGGCGTCATGGAAGCTGCCGTCCGCACAGCATATGAAGTGGCCACAGGCCAGCCTCTGCCCAATATCAACCTTACGGCGGTACGCGGGCTTGAGGGCATCAAACATGCCGCACTGGATGTGGGGGGAACAACCCTGAAGGTCGCAGTGGCGCATACACTTAAAAATGCAAGGGTCCTGCTGGACGAGATCGCTGCCGGGAAATCAGAATATGCATTTATTGAAGTGATGACCTGTCCGGGCGGCTGCATTGGCGGCGGCGGTCAACCCGTGCTGCCGGACCGCGAAAAACGCGAGGCGCGGGCAAAGTCCCTTTATGTGGAAGACATCGACATGCCCCTGCGCAAATCACACGAGAACCCGGCGATCAAGGCGCTCTACAAGGAGTTCCTTGAAAAACCGCTGAGTCATCTCTCTCATGAGCTTCTGCATACGCACTACGCGCACCATGAGGTGTGAAAAGGTCAGGGTTGACGCTCCTCAATAACCGCATTAATGTTTGCGTCCATGTCGTTATTGGACCACCCATTCTCGCGAATGGCTAAGGGTTGGGCGGGCATTTTGCTCGCCGCCCTGGCCATTCTGGCCATTCGTATCGCCTACCTGATCTGGGTCTGTCCCTACGATCTGGTCCCCGATGAAGCCCAGTACTGGGACTGGTCCCGACGCCTTGATTGGTCCTATTACAGCAAGGGCCCGGTGGTCGCCTGGCTGATCGCCGCCAGCGTCCACTTTTTCGGCATCACAGAGTGGGCGGTTCGGCTCCCCGCCGCTTTGGCCTCATTCGCCGCCAGCCTGATATTATCGCGCTTCGCCATGTCCGCCTCCGGCGGGAACATGAGGGCGGGCTGGTTTGCCTTTCTCCTGTTCAATCTGATCCCGGTCTTCCAGGGAACCGCCCAATTCATGACCACTGACGCTCCCTACTATGTCTGTTGGATCACCGCCGCCTTCACGGGGTGGCGCATGACGAAAAAACACACCTCATCCACCGCCGCGTTCTTCCTGCTGGGCTCAGTGATTGGCGTTGGCATGTTGTGCAAATACACCATCCTGCTGGTATTGCCCGG
>Ga0194056_10000469_pt1 | contig 22078 bp, 21 predicted proteins | sample SepL4413m_MetaG_FD_155458 | JGI IMG/M metagenome (GOLD analysis project Ga0194056, IMG submission 155458) | Anoxic zone freshwater microbial communities from boreal shield lake in IISD Experimental Lakes Area, Ontario, Canada - Sep2016-L442-13m | ecosystem: Environmental > Aquatic > Freshwater... | reverse complement strand
GTGTAAGGCGTGGGCCTTCTGGAAGGCACAGGGTGCCTGGCAAGACAGTCAAGATTCCACCCAGTGGTGGGGCGGCTGGTACTGACATCGTGGGCGCACCTCGCGCCCTGCCGTCCCAGACTCGCGGGGAGTTCAACAAAGCGCGCTGGGCCTGACTACTCTGAAGCCCATGCCCCGTTATGGAACTCAGTTCGGCCCCGACATCACCTTTCTGGGAGTGCCACGATGCACCCTTGATGAGCCCGAAACGTGGGCCGACGCGCAGGTGGTGATTCTGGGTGCGCCCTTTGATGGCGGAACCTCCTACCGCGCCGGAGCCCGGTTCGGCCCGAAGGCGATGCGCGAGACCGACAACAATTCACACAATGGTTCGCGTCCATCGATGGCGATGCGAACTGATGGATTGGTTGACCTCGCGGTCATGGACGCCGGCGACGTCGAGATGTACTCGGGTGACGCCGCTCGCTCGTGCGCTGACTTGGAGAAGGCCGTCGAGACGGTTGCGGCAGCTGGAAAGATTCCGCTCATCCTCGGAGGTGACCACACGATCACTTGGCCTGATGTCACGGGCGTGGCGCGTGGTTCAGGGAAGTGGGGTCGCGTGGCTGTGCTCCATTTCGATGCTCACGCCGACACCGGAGATATCGAGTTCGGCTCGTTGATCGGGCACGGACAGCCCATGCGTCGGCTGATTGAAAGTGGCGCAGCCCGTGGTGATCGCTTTCTGCAGATTGGCTTGCGTGGCTACTGGCCGCCGCCGGACATCCTCGAATGGATGGCGCAGCAGGGAATGCGTTCGTATGAGATGACCGAAATCGTCGCTCGCGGCCTCGACGAGTGTTTGACGGAAGCATTCGCCATCGCGCTTGATGACTGTGATGGCATCTTCCTGAGCGTCGACATCGATGTCGTCGATCCAGCCCATGCACCCGGAACGGGAACGCCTGAGCCGGGAGGACTGTCGTCGCGACAACTTCTCGACGCGGTGCGTCGGATCGCCTATGAGTTGCCCATCCTCGGCATGGATGTTGTCGAAGTGGCGCCGCCGTATGACCACGCCGATATCACTGCCGTGCTGGGAAACCGCGTGGTACTGGAAGCACTGTCGGCCATGTCACGCCGTCAGCGCGATCTGGGTGATGGCACAACATGGAATCCGAGCCAGCCCCTGCTCGACGGACGCTAGTTTTCGTCGGGCTTTTCACCAGCTGACGGTGCAGGAGCCTCAGCTTCCTCCTCGATCGCTTCGACTTCTTCTTCTGACAGGATGCGGTCGGCGACTGGGTCGTAGACCTGGGCGCCCTCAGGCAAGTTCGACAGGTCGGGTGCGAGCACCGTGGGAACGAGTGCGGAGTCGGGCTGCGGTGACCCTTCGAAGATGGGCTCGTGACCGGCGGGAACCAGGATGAGGTCGTGGCTCTTCATAGGTAGCGTTTCGCCCTTGAAGAATGCAGGTGTGGCGACGCGTTGCCACACCATCAAGATGACCCCGAGGATGAGCGCGCCAACACCGACGACGGCCACCGCGCCGATTCCGAAGATGGTGATGGGCTCATCGTTCTCGTCAGTGATCCACGTGGGGTCGGCGTACACCTTGAGCGCGTAGAAGAATGCGACGAACAAGATGATGCCTCCGAGTAACGGCAAGAGGAAGCGCATCACGAAATCGCGGCCATTCTTCATGAAGGTCTTGCGATAGAACCATGCACACGCGAATCCGGTGAGTCCGTAGTAGAACGCGATCATCAGGCCGACCGAACTGATCAAGGCCAACAGCAGGTTCTGGCTGACCAACGTGAACAACAGGTAGAAGGCCGCCGACACCACGCCCATGCCGATGGTGGCCCAGGTAGGGGTGAGGTAGCTGTCGTGGATGCGTGCGAACTTTTGCGGAATCGCCCGGTAAGCCGCCATCGATAGTGCAGTGCGCGCCGTGGGGAGAATCGTGGTCTGTGTTGATGCCGACGCGGAAGTCAGGATTGACGCGGACAAAAGCAGCAGTCCGATCTTGCCGAGCGTGCTGTCGCCAAAGAGGTCAGGTCCGATCGCGCCGAAGACGTCAGCTGAGTTCGCGGGATTACCCAATCCGACGCCCTCGGTGCCAATGCCGGCGAAGGCAATTGCGGCAACAGTCACGAGTGCATAGGTAACCAGCAGCAGCACGGTCGAAATGACAGCGGCTCGCCCGGGCGTGGTGCTGGGGTCTTCGGCTTCTTCATTGCAGGCAACGGCGGTGTCCCAGCCCCAATAGATGAAGACCGCAGCGAGAAGCGCCGGAGCCACGACCGTGCCGATGTCGAGGCCCCCGGGCCAGAACCACGAAAGTTCTGGAGTGAGCGAGTATGACTCGGCGTTGCCGGTGTAGACCTTGACGAGCGCCACGGCGGCAAAGAGAAAAAGAACGATGACCTCAATGCCTAGCAGTGCATATTGGACGCGCGCTGAGACTTCGATTCCTCGGAAGCAGATCCAGGTCATCACAGCGATCCAGAGCAAGCCAGCCACCGTTGACCAGAACACGCTGTCGCCGAGTTCGGCGATGTTGGTGAACCCAAGTTCACCGAGGAAGTAGAAACTGTAGGAACCGGCGACTTGAGCGAGATTGGCCATCACGATGACGTCGGCGGCGATGATTCCCCAACCACCCATCCAGCCCACCCACGGACCGAAGGTGCGCGTTGCCCACGTAAAGGTCGTACCGCAGTCGGGTTCAGCCTTGTTCATTTCTTGATAGGCGACCGCAATGAAATACATCGGAATGAACGCGACCAGCATGATGGCCGGTGCTTTCATTCCGTCGGGGCCGAGCGCCACCACCACGAGGCCGAGACTGGCCGCCAGCGAGTACGCAGGCGCCGTCGACGCCATGCCCACGACGATGCTCGACACGAGGCCGAGTGATCCACCTTTGAGTCCCTTTTCGCCCGGTGCGCTTCCGTGCGTTGCCTCGTTCGATGTGGTCGACATGTCGGCTTCCCCTCGCCTAGCACCCGCCCCCGGGTAGAGGGCCCCGATAGTGGGACACTATCCCCACACGCAGACTCTGGGAGACGGTATGCGAATCCTCATTGTGGGTGCAGGCGGAGTTGGTTCATCGATGGCGCTCATCGCAGCGCGGCGCGACTTCTTCGAGCAGGTGGTGATCGCCGATTACGACCGCGCACGTGCCCAGAGGCTCGTCGAGCGACTCGATGATCCGCGCTTCATCGCAGCTGAGATCGATGCCTCAGAGTCGGAGTCAATCGTCGAGTTATCGAGAGCCTATGGAATCACGCACGTGGTGAACGCGGTCGATCCGCGCTTTGTACTCCCCATATTCCGCGGTGCTTTGTTGGCCGGGGCCGACTACCTCGATACGGCAATGAGCCTGTCGAGCAAGCATGCCGAACGGCCGTATGAAGAAGTCGGAATCAAACTCGGTGATGCTCAGTTCGACGACGCCGTCGAATGGGAGGTCGCTGACCGCCTCGCACTTGTCGGAATGGGTGTTGAACCGGGGCTCGCTGACGTCTTCGCTCGCTATGCCGCAGATCACCTGTTTGGCTCAATCGATGAACTGGGCGTGCGCGACGCCTCGAACCTCGTTGTTGAGGGCTACGAGTTCGCGCCGTCGTTCTCTATCTGGACCACCATTGAGGAGTGCTTGAACCCGCCGGTGATCTGGGAAAAGGACCGCGGCTGGTTCACGACGTTGCCATTTAGTGAGCCCGAGGTCTTCGACTTCCCCGAAGGCATTGGTCCGGTTGAGTGTGTGAACGTCGAACACGAAGAAGTGCTGCTGATGCCGCGCTGGGTTGACGCCAAGCGCGTCACGTTCAAGTTCGGTCTCGGTGACGAGTTCATCGAGGTCCTCAAGACTCTCAACAAGCTCGGACTCGACCGAGTCGAGACGGTAAAGGTAAAGGGCGTCAAGGGCGTCAAGGGAGTCGAGGGAGTTGAGGTCAGCCCCCGCGATGTGGTGGCGGCATGCCTGCCCGATCCGCTGACCCTCGGCGACAAGATGAGTGGAAAGACGTGCGCAGGTCTGTGGGTGACTGGAACCGGCAAGGATGGTTCACCTCGTGAGGTCTACCTGTATCACGTGGCCGACAACGACTGGACGATGCGTGAGTACGGAGCTCAGGCCGTCGTGTGGCAAACAGCCATGAACCCGGTGGTCGCCCTTGAGCTGCTCGCGACGGGTGCGTGGTCAGGCTCGGGGGTGCTTGGCCCCGAGGCCTTCGATGCCGTGCCGTTCCTCGACCTACTGCGCGATGGTTATGGCCAGCAGTGGGTCGTTCAGGAACGCGACCCGGTAACGCACCAGCCGTTGTGAAAGCCCGCCTCGCAGGTAACCGCCGAGGCGGGCCTTTACCCGGTTAGGACGAGACGGGGTCAGGGATGTCGGGCGTGGGTCGCTGACAGACCGCGCCCTTGCAGTCCTTCATGCGAGACCATTCGGCGATCAGCGCAAGCCTGGTCTTGAGGTAGGCGGGGTCGTTCGCCACCGAGGACAACTCGTAAGGATCGGCGCTCAGGTCGTACATTTCCTCGAAGCCGTCTTCGTAGACCCACCATGCGTAGCCAGCGGTACGAACTCCATCAAACAGTGGGAGTGGGGTTCCGTTGGCCGACTGTTGAGGCCCACTGGAGAGCAGGATGGTGCGTGAAGGAAGGGCCTTCTTCTTGGTCATGACACCCAGAAGTGAGATTCCGTCGATTGGACGTGTGGCCTTCACCTTCGCGAGTTCGAGGATGGTGGGAGTGATGTCCATTTCCGACGTAATGCCACCGATCACGGTGTGGGCTGGGATGCCCGGCCCGCGCATCATCATCGGAATGCGGAGCGCTGGTTCGTACGGGAAGTATTTGCCGTAGGTGATGGCGTGCTGGCCCAAGATGTAGCCGTTGTCGCCCGTGAAGACGATGTAGGTGTTATCAAGTTGGCCGGTCGCCTTGAGGCGCGCGACGATGGCGCCAACTCCTTCGGTGACGGCGAACAGTGAGCGCTTCCGGGCAATGTTGTCCAGACGCAACTCCTCGATGTCGTCTGAGGTGAGGGCCGGCAGGTTCCGCACGAACGACTGCTTGTCGGAGCGGTCAGCCTCATTGAAACTGGGGTCTTGCGGAAGGGCGATGCCGTCGAGATCCATCGCCTGGTGGCGCAGTGCGGCTCGCGGGGGAATGGACGCAATGTCAATGCCCGAACCGGCTTCAGGCTTGTCGACGTCGGCCCAACTGTCCTTCCATGTGCCGTCGGTGAGAGGCAGGGTTTCGACGTGCGGAGCGAGGTAGGCGAGTTGGATGAGGAACGGCGCGCGCTGGCGCGCCTGTTGATCAATGACACGCAGTGCCTTGCCCGTGTAGACATCGGTGCCGTAATTCTGCGCTTCTTCGGTGTAGAAATCGCCGTACACCGTGCTGGAGAAAGGATTGACGCGACTTGGCTCGTTGAGGCGGTAGCCGTACATCTGATAGGTCGACGGGTCGGCTGATCCGTGCCATTCACTCCAACCGGAAGGAACGCGCACCGTCGGTCGGTTGTACATGCCGTAACCGTTGATGTACTTGCCAATGTGCACGGTGTGGTAGCCCGCGCTCTGCATCCAGTAAGCCCCGAAACTGGTGCCGTTGTTCTTCTCCCACGGTACGTAGCCACCCGATGGAGGGAAGTTTGACTGCACCCTGTTGTTGTGTGGATAGCAACCAGTCATCATGGCTGCTCGCGAGGGACAACACAGCGCAAAGGGAGTGAGTGCCTGAGTGAACGTGGCACCCGCATCACCGATGAGTTTCTTGATCTCAGGCGTCGCCATGAGGTCATCAACGATCATGTCGTCGGTCTGAATGACGATGAAGTTGGGGCGCGGATCGGCCGCTTTGAGAATTGACTGATAAACCGCGTCGGTGACTACCGGTGCATTGCCGAGTCCATTGTCCTTCTTGTATTTCACAATCGCTGCCATCGTCGCTGCGTTGAGGTGACCGAATCGCGCCGGGCCGCCACGAATCGTCATGCCCTTGATCTGGTAACCACGCGAGAGCAGTGCTTGCTGAATGCGAGTGACTGCGGGTCCGTTTACTCCGATACGCAGATCACGGCTGAGCGCCGAAGTAGTAATTGACTTCGGCGCGAGGTGCGTTGCCGCAACCGGCTGCGGTTGCTCGCCGGGGGCTCTCGCGGAGGCCAATTGAGGGCTGAGGACGGTGACGCTGAGTCCAACCGCCAAGGTTGTGATCAGAATCTTCCTAGAAGCGCGCATGCCCCAACTCCTTGATGTTCTCCACACGCGACGATGCTGGCGGAGTGCTGGTGACGTTACCTCACGGATGCAGCGCCGCGGACCACGACGGGTCGCTAGAGCGCCAGTTCGGCAATGAACGCGGCTTCAAGCACGTCGAGCCCCTCGTTGAGGAGGTCGTCGCCAATCACAAGCGGCGGAAGGAGTCGGATGACATTGCCGTACGTTCCGGCAGTGAGCACTACGACACCCTGAGCGTGGCATGCCTTGGCCACCCGACTGGTGAGGTCGGGGTCGGCTGTTGACGAATTCGGCTTCACGATCTCGGCGGCCATCATGGCACCTCGTCCGCGGATATCTCCAATGACGCCGGTTGCGGCGGCAATCGCTTCGAGCCGCGTGCGCATGATCGATTCAATGCGCCGAGCGGCCGCGTTGAGATCAAGTTCGGTCATCGTTTCGATGGCAGCGAGTGCTGCGGCGCAGGCGAGGGGGTTTCCGCCATAGGTTCCGCCGAGGCCGCCCACGTGGGCGCTGTCCATGATGTCGGCGCGACCAGTTACCGCTGCAAGGGGAAGACCGCCAGCGATTCCCTTGGCGGTCGTCATCAGGTCGGGAACGATGCCTTCGTCATCACAGGCGAACCAGTCGCCCGTGCGACAGAAGCCTGTCTGGATCTCATCGGCGATGAACACGATGCCGTTGTCAGTGGCGAATTCGCGAAGCGCACCGAGGAATCCGGGGGCGGGAACAATGAATCCGCCCTCGCCTTGGATCGGTTCGATGACGATCGCTGCCACATTCTGGGCGCCGAGTTCCTTATCGATGCGGGAGATCACATCGAGTGCCACTTCAGGGCCCTTGCGACCGCCGTCATGGAATGGGTACGACATCGGAAGGCGATAGATTTCGGGGGCAAACGGGCCGAATGAGTTCTTGTACGGCATGTTCTTTGCGGTCATCGCCATGGTGAGGTTGGTGCGGCCGTGATAGGCGTGTTCGAACACGACCACCATCTGACGGCCGGTGTGGGCTCGGGCGATCTTGATCGCGTTCTCGACGGCCTCGGCGCCTGAATTGAACAGCGCCGACTTCTTTGCGTAGTTGCCAGGGGTGAGTCGGTTGAGTTCCTCGCAGACGGCGACGTAACCCTCGTAGGGAGTCACCATGAAGCAGGTGTGCGTGAACGCCGCAACTTGCTCGGAGACGGCGTCAACAACTCGAGGCGCAGAGTTTCCGACGTTAACGACCGCGATTCCCGCGCCAAGGTCGATGAGATGATTCCCGTCGACATCGACCAAGATTCCTCCCCCGGCTGCGGTGATGTACGCAGCGAGTGTTCCGCCCACTGCGGAACTGACAGCTGCTGTCCGTCGCGCCTGAAGTTCAAGGCTGAGGGGGCCGGGGATCTCAGTGACGAGTCGGCGCTCTTGAGGGACGGAGGTGATTGAGTGATCGGTCATGGCGATCAGCATAGAACCCTTGCAGCAAGTAGGTTGGGGGGATGCGCCGCGTTGTGATCCTTGGATCAACAGGGAGCATTGGCACGCAGGCCCTCGAGGTCATCTCGCGCAATCCTGAACTGTTCACCGTGGTCGGTGTGGCGGCAGGCGGTACCACCGATGCGAGTGTGCGGTTATTGGCCGAACAAGCGGTGCAGTGCCGCGCCGAGGTCGTCGCCGTGCACAGCGCTACGGCGTCTCAGGAACTGCAACTGGCACTTTTTGCGGCCGCTCGCGAACAGGGGTACGAAGCAGGTAACTTTCGGATGCCGGCAATTCTGGCCGGCCCCGACGCGGCCACGAAGGTTGCTGCGTGGGACTGCGATGTCGTCCTCAACGGAATTACTGGATCGATCGGATTGGCGCCGACATTGGCGGCACTGAAATCTGGTCGACTCTTGGCTCTGGCGAACAAAGAGTCGCTGATCGTCGGCGGACCCCTGGTGACCGCCATCGCGGCACCGGGCCAGATCGTTCCGGTCGACTCCGAACACAGCGCGCTCGCTCAGTGCCTGCGCGGCGGTTCGGATCGCGAAGTACGACGACTGATTCTCACCGCGAGTGGCGGCCCATTCCGCGGCCGCACTCGTGAGGAACTCACAACGGTCACTCCCGAACAGGCGCTCACCCATCCGACCTGGGCGATGGGACCTGTTGTCACGACGAATTCGGCAACCTTGATGAACAAGGGCCTCGAACTCATCGAGGCACACCTGCTGTTCGGAATTCCATTCGCCCGCATCGACGTGGTGGTGCATCCCCAATCAGTGGTGCATTCGATGGTCGAGTTCACCGACGGCTCAGTACTGGCTCAGGCGAGCCCCCCGGATATGCGTCTTCCGATTGCACTGGGATTGGGATGGCCCGATCGGGTTGCCGACGCGGTTCCAGCGTGCGACTGGACGACGCCGACCGCGTGGACCTTCGAACCGGTTGACCATGAAGCATTCCCGGCCCTCGGGCTGGCGCGCACGGCTGGTGAGATCGGTGGCACCGCTCCCGCCGTTCTCAATGCGGCGAATGAGGTATGCGTCGAGGCTTTTCTTGGCGGCCGACTGCCATTTCTGGCGATCGTCGACTCGGTGGCGCGTGTGCTCACAGAGCACACCGAGAGCGGTACGGTCAGGGAGGGGAACGAACTGACGCTCGACGACGTTCTTTCTGCTGACGATTGGGCTCGCACTCGGGCCCGCGAGATCGCTGGGACGTGATCATGCTTTTTGCACTCGGAGTATTGCTTCTGTTGGCCTTCATCGCCCTGTCGATCGGCCTGCACGAAGTGGGTCACTTGCTGCCCGCCAAGCACTTCGGGGTCAAGGTCACCCAGTACATGGTCGGTTTCGGGCCGACCATCTGGTCGCGTGAGGGCGGCGAGACCGAGTACGGCCTCAAGGCGGTGCCCCTCGGTGGTTACATCCGCATGATCGGCATGTACCCGCCAGCGGCCGACGGAACCGTGCGGGCCAGTAGTACCGGTCGCATGAGTGCCCTCATTGACGAAGCGCGCAAAGCCAACGCCGAGGAAATCGGCCTCCATGACGACTCGCGCACGTTCTACCGACTCACCGTGCCGCGCAAGCTGGCCGTGATGCTCGGCGGACCGGTGATGAATCTCGTCCTCGCCACCATCTTCTTCACTCTGCTTGTTGTGGGCGTGGGGTTGCCGACGCTCACCGCGACGGCCAGCGCTGTCGTTCCGTGCACCCCGACTGCCAGCAACCTCACGGGTGGTGCCGATGCGGCGGGGCTATGCGTGGGTTCACCGGCATCGCCCGCCGCGGCTGCCGGGCTGAAAGTGGGCGACACCATCACCTCGGTGGGTGGCGCGCCGATCTCAACGTGGGATGACGTGAGTGCGGCCATTGCGGCAGCCGGAGCCGGACCCACCACCATTGTGGTCAACCGTGACGGTGTGACCTCCACGCTCAATGCCACGCTCATCACGGTTCCACGGCCGGTCATCACTGACAGCGGTAAGCCGACGGGCGAAATCCAGCAAAAGCCCTTCTTGGGTGTTGGTCCTACTACGCAGTTCATTCCGCAGTCGATCACGGCTGTTCCGGGGCAGATGTGGGATATCACCACGAGGTCGGTCAGCGCCCTTGTGACCCTTCCGGTGCGCATGTACGAACTCACGGGCACGTTGATCTCGGGCGGAGAGCGTGATCCCGAATCACCGGTCAGTGTGGTGGGGGTAACGCGACTGGGCGGAGAGGCGCTCAGTATCGATGAGCCGTGGCGTACGAAGGCAGCGCTCATTTTGAGCTTGGTGGCCGGGTTGAACCTCTTCCTGTTCCTGTTCAACCTCCTTCCGATCCTGCCGCTTGACGGCGGCCATGTCGCGGGAGCGCTCTACGAGGGTGGGCGTCGTCGCATCGCGAAGATGCGCGGTCGTCCCGATCCCGGTCCCGTCGACCTCACCAAGGCCCTGCCCCTTGCATATGGCGTTTCGATAGCGCTGATAGTGGTGTCGGCTGTGGTTATCTACGCCGATATCTTCAAACCCATCACCTTCGGCGGATAGGAGTTGGGGTTGTCCGACCCTACGAGAGCACTGCGACTGATCGCGGGAGTCTGGGACAACGCCGACCTGCTGCCTCGCTGGCTCGAACACCACCGGTCGATGGGAGTCGCCAGCGTCGTTGCGATGGATTTCGGATCGACTGATGGCTCGCAGCAAATCCTTACCGATCCGCAGTGGCGGGATTTCGTTGACGTCATCGATTTCAGTGGGCTGACCACTGATACCAACCAGGTGATGCTCGACTACGCCCGCGCCACGTGGAATCGAGGGTGGGTTCACTACATCGACCCGGATGAGTTTCTCTTCACGCCGAGCGGTGGCGTCGATGAGCTCGTCGAACGCGGAATCGCCGCGGCGGCTGATGTGGTCGTCGTGCCGCGGTTTCACATGACCGGTGAACGGTCGTTGGCCGCCGGTGCGGTGCCCGTCGACGTTCCCGATCTGACTCTGCGCTGGTGCGAGCAGGACATGACCAAGGTGATGGTCGATCTGGCGTCGTCAGCAAGGGCCGACAATCCAGGCCACGAGGGAATCGGAGGCTCGCAACTGGAGCTGACGGGCATTGAGTCCTGCCTCTTGCACTATCCGACCCGCTCGTATGCCAAGTTCGCCGAGAAGGTCGATCACGCGGACCTGACGATGAGCGTCAATGACTATCCGGAAGGTTTCGCCTTCCACTGGGTGCGTTGGATTGAGATTAGGAACGCTGGTGGGCTCCGCGAGGAGTACCTCGATCAATTCCTCGCCGATGGCGACGTACCGCAGCTCATTACTGACGGTGAATACGCACGCGAGTACCGACTTGCGACAGTGAAACCCTCCGAACCCGTGGCGTGAGTCGCTGCAGCCACGCTCAACGGGGATAATGGTCGGGTGACCGTCCCCCTTGGAATGCCAGCAGCCCCCAAGCCCGTTTTGGCCCCGCGTCGTGTTTCGCGGCCGATCGTGCTGCGTCACCCTACGCATCCGGTCACCGTAGGAGGCGATGCGCCAGTCAGTGTGCAGTCGATGGCTACCTCAGTGACGGCCGATGTCAATGCCACTCTCCAGCAGATCGCCGAACTCACCGCGTCGGGTTGCCAGGTCGTACGAGTGGCCGTGCCAAGCCAAGACGACGCAGACGCACTTGCGGAAATCGCCCGCAAGAGCGGCATCCCCGTCATCGCCGATATTCACTTCCAGCCCAAGTACGTCTTTGCCGCCATTGAGGCCGGATGCGCAGGTGTGCGGGTCAACCCGGGCAACATCAAAGCGTTCGACGACAAGGTGGGCGACATTGCGCGGGCCGCACGCGACGCTGGAATTCCGATTCGCATCGGGGTGAACGCTGGTTCGCTCGACAAGCGCCTGCTCGAGAAGTACGGCCGGGCCACTCCCGAGGCTCTCGTTGAGTCAGCGCTCTGGGAGTGTTCGCTATTCGAGGAGCACGACTTCCGCGACATCAAGATCTCGGTCAAGCACCATGATCCGGTTGTGATGGTCGAGGCGTATCGCCTGTTGGCCGCTCAGTGCGATTACCCCTTGCACCTCGGAGTAACCGAGGCGGGTCCGCAATTCCAAGGAACGATTAAGTCGGCCGTTGCATTTGGCGCATTGCTCAGCCAAGGAATTGGCGACACTATCCGGGTGTCACTTTCGGCACCTCCCGTTGAAGAGGTCAAGGTCGGTATCGGAATCCTCGAGTCGCTCAACCTGCGTGAGCGCGGCCTTGAAATCGTGTCGTGTCCCTCATGTGGCCGTGCTCAGGTTGATGTGTACAAGTTGGCTAACGAGGTCACTGCAGGTCTTGAAGGTTTGGATGTTCCTCTGCGCGTTGCTGTGATGGGTTGTGTCGTCAACGGGCCTGGCGAAGCGCGCGAAGCTGACTTGGGAGTTGCCAGCGGTAATGGCAAGGGGCAGATTTTCGTTCGTGGCGTCGTCATCAAGACGGTGCCGGAGGCGCAGATCGTTGAGACGTTGATCGAAGAAGCGATGCGTCTTGCCGAACAGATCACCGGCGAGTCCGGTGCACCCTCGGTGACTGTGGGCTGAGTGAGCACATGACCGATCTGGAGGAGCGAGTGTTGGACACGGCCGATAGTGGCCGGGTCCGAGTGCTTGGTCCCCACGATCTGCCACGCACACGCGAGTTACTCGACCGTGATCCAGTCTCACACTGCTTTGTGTCCTCGCGTGTTGCCGCGTCGGGTATGGATACCTGGCGCATGGGCGGCGAGATGTGGGGCTACGAAGTCGACGGGCAGATCGAGTCGCTGCTACACGCGGGCGCCAACCTCGTCCCCGTCGAAACCACGGTCGAGGCTCGAGATGCTTTTGCGGTAAGGGCTCGCGTGCTAGGTCGGCGTTGCTCATCGATCGTCGGCTCGCGGGATGAAGTGTTGCATCTGTGGTCGCTTCTTGAGCACACGTGGGGTCGCCCGCGCGATACGCGACTGAGTCAGCCGTTGATGCGCATCGACGGTGCTCCCCTTGTTGAGCCCGATCCTCTGGTACGACGTGTGCGCGACGAGGAAATTGACCTGTTACTGCCGGCCGCGATCGAAATGTTTACCGAAGAGGTGGGTGTGTCTCCCGTTTCCGGCGGGTCGTCAAGCGCCTATCGCGCGCGCATCGCCGAGATGATTCGTGCCGGTCGCGCCTTCGCACGTATCGAGGATGGCGCTGTGGTGTTCAAGGCAGAAATCGGTGCCGCGACGTCGGCCGCCTGCCAGGTACAGGGTGTGTGGGTAGCTAAGGATCGGCGTGGGGAAGGGCTATCGGTAGCGGGGATGGCAGCCGTCGTCACTGCGGCTCGCCGCGACATTGCGCCCACCGTGTCGCTCTACGTCAACGATTTCAACATCCCTGCACGTCGTTCGTACGAGCGCGTAGGGTTCGTGCAGTCAGGTGAATTCGCGACGATCTTCTTTTAAGCAGTGGCGTGGCTACCCGCTCAATGCCGCAGTGTCACACGGCGAACTGACCGCGGAGAAGACTGACCGCGGAGTGACCCGGGTTGCCATCGATTGGCTCGTCTGAAATGTCGACGTTGGTGTAAACCGCAAGCGGAAGGCCATCGGGTACCGGGAAGGTTGCATGCGTCTGGCCACCGGACATCGTGCCCAGTGACACGAGGCCGCTGTCGTCGGGGCTCATGAGCCACACTTCATAGAAGCCTTGGGGATCTGCAAGTCCCACGGTGTCGACCTCAACGGTGCGACTGTTTCCGCGCTGTTGCAGTGAGGCGCTTCCAGATGCGGTCTGAGGGGCGCCGGGCAGCGTCGTGAGGGTCGCGACGGCGACAGTGGTCGGTGAAGGACCCTGAGCAATGGATCGGCCAATCGTCACGCTGCCAGCGATAACCAACAGTCCCGCGGCGACCGCCACCGCGGCGAGCCAGCGCGGTCGCCTTCGGTCGAGCGGCAGCGGTACAGGCTCAGACGCAAGAGTTGCTTGCACGCCCTGCCAGACGCTTTCGGGAGGCAGCACAAGAGGAGCCTGACCGGTGCGAGCTACGCGCACGGTGGTGGCAAGACTCTCGAGTTCGCCACGGCACTCAACGCAACCGGCGAGATGCTCAACATCGGTGGCGTCGGTGATCGGTTCGCCGAGGGCTGCCAAGGCCAGCACGTCGGGGTCACAGTGCGCCATGGGTCACCTCCAATCGGTCGCGCAGCTTGAGCAATGAACGGCGGATATGGCTCTTGACCGTGCCCAGCGGTATTCCGAGCCGTTCGGAAATCTGCTGGTGAGTGAGATCTGAGTAGAAGGCGAGTCTCATGATGGCGCCGGCCGGCTCGCCAAGGCAATTCAGTTCATCGGTCACAGTTAACTCATTGATGGCGTCGATTGTGGGATCAGGGGACGACGAGTCGTGGTAGTCCAATTCGAGGGCCAAGGTGGGTGGCTGTCGGGCCTTGCTGCGGTGGTGGTCGGCTACCCGTCGGCGGGTGATTCCCATGAGCCATGCGGGCGGGTTGCCCGCATCGGGATCGAAACTCGTTCGCGAGTGCCATGCCGACACAAACACGGCCTGGGTCACATCTTCAGCATCTGCAGGTGACGGGAGTGAGCGCAATGCAACCGAATAGACCAGTGGGCTCCAGCGTCGGAACATCTCCTCGAGCGCACCCTCTTCACCGGCGACCAGCCGGTGTCCGAGAGCGCGGAGCTCGGAGTCGATCACGTCAGTAGTGTCACATGGACACCGGCGAGCCCGCGACTCCTGGGGGATCCCATCGATCGTGGGAAACCACACGGGAGTCGCGGACTCGACCAGCATTCCCAGCTACCTGTCAGCCTGCGATGGGCGAGGGAAGGTTCGCGGGCAGAAGCACGCGGCTAATACCGTGCGCGATCTGCTTGTTTCCCTTGTTGATGTCTGCCTGCACTACCCACGGGTTGGTGTAGAGCAAACCCTTGTCGTACAGGTAGATGCGGCCGTTCATCACCTTGACGCGGACGGCGCCGCCGTTGAACATGCGCAGTACCACGTTGTTGGCCTTCGATGCAGCGCTTGAATCGATGGTGCCGGCGGTGCAGTGGTAGAGAACGATGGCCTCAAGGGTGTTGATTCCGCCGGGGGTCTTGGTGGCCAACGCGGTGAAGACTGACTTCTCAGTGGGGTAGCCGTGTGCCTTCGGGAACGCCTGGATGGCGAACTTGCGGAACGCACTGTCGGTCGGGATGAAGCACGTCGCGGCCACCTTGCCGTTGGCGAGGGTGCCCACCGGCGAATCCGGCTTTGCCTTGAGAATGGCGTTGATGGTGTCGGTCAGAATGTCGTAGTCCGACCAGTTGTGGTCGAACGTGGGTGCAGCGCTGGGGTTCACTCCGAGCACGGTTGCCAATGAGCGCGTGCCCATAGGTGCGGCTTGCGTGGCAGGGGCGATGACGGTGGCCGCGAGGGCGGCCAGAGCGAGCGAACCGGTCAGCCCGGCGATCAGTCGTGAGCGACGCATGGGGTCTCCTTCTCGGTGTCGGGATCCCCTTGTCGGGATCCTCACTCCCCTTGTCGTCCGGGGGGCCACCTCTGGATGCACTCAGCGACACATTTCTCAAAATCGCGTGTGCGAGGCCGACCCCGGCCGTTCGGAGGGCCGCGGACTATCCTCGGACCACCGACGACGAAGGGTTTCACCCGTGCTGCTACGCATGTCAACGCTTTTCCTACGCACCTTGCGCGAGGACCCGGCTGACGCTGAGGTTCCGAGCCACCGCTTGCTCGTGCGTGCGGGGCTGGTGCGTCGGGTTGCTCCGGGTGTCTTTAGTTGGTTGCCGTTGGGATACATCGTCTACCGCAACGTCGAGCGCATCGTGCGTGAGGAAATGGATGCCGCTGGCTTCCAGGAAGTGCATTTCCCTTCGCTACTTCCTCGCGAACCGTACGAAATCACGGGCCGCTGGACCGAATACGGCGACAATCTCTTCCGATTGCACGACCGCAGGCAGGGCGACTACCTCCTCGGACCCACTCACGAGGAAATGTTTACGCTGATGGTGAAGGGCGAGTACTCGTCCTACAAGGACTTGCCCTTGGTGATCTACCAAATTCAGGCCAAGTTCCGCGATGAAGCGCGCCCTCGCGCGGGAATCCTGCGCGGCCGCGAGTTCATGATGAAAGATTCGTACTCGTTCGACCTTGACGATGCTGGCTTGGCGGTGTCGTACCAGCGGCACCGTGATGCCTACGTCAGTACGTTCGATCGATTGGCCTTGGGTTATGTGATCGTGTCGGCGATGGCCGGCGCGATGGGCGGAAGCGCCAGCGAGGAGTTTCTTGCGACCGCCGAACATGGTGAAGACACGTACGTACGCTGCACGTCATGCGATTACGCCGCCAACGTCGAAGCGGTCACGACACCGGTTCCTGAGACGATCGCGCTCGAAGGACTTCCGGTGGCACATGTCGAAGACACCCCTGACACTCCCACCATCGACTCACTGGTGGCGCACGCCAACGCACACCAGACACGCGACGATCGTCAGTGGACCGGTGCCGACACGCTCAAGAACGTGGTGCTCACGGTCACTCGTCCCGACGGCACCACCTACCCGTTGGCGGTGGGGCTCGCCGGTGATCGTGAGGTTGACCTCAAGCGCCTCGAGGCTGTGCTGCACCCCGATTCGCCCACTCCCATGGATGAAGCCACGTTCGCCTCACATCCGGCACTGGTCAAGGGCTACATCGGTCCGCAGTCACTCGGCGAAGAGTCTGCGTCTGGCATTCGATTCCTGGTCGACCCGCGCGTCGTCAATGGCACCCGGTGGATCACCGGCGCCAACCAGCCCGGTCGACACGTCTTCGATCTGGTGATGGGTCGTGACTTCACCGCTGATGGCACGATCGAGGCTGCGGAAGTTGTCGCTGGTGACTCCTGTCCGCGCTGTGGTTCGGAAGTGGAGATGGCGCGTGGCATCGAGATCGGCCACATCTTCCAACTCGGTCGCAAGTTCGCCGAGGCGCTTGATCTCACGGTGCTCGACGAGAACGGCAAATCACGCGTGGTCACGATGGGGTCGTACGGAATTGGTGTGTCGCGCGCAGTAGCGGCAATCGCCGAGCAGCACCACGATGACAAGGGACTGGTGTGGCCGCGTGAGGTAGCGCCCGCCGACATTCACCTTGTTGCCACCGGTAAGGACGATGCAGTATTCGAAGCGGCCGAGTCGTTGGCAGTGTCGCTCGAAGCTGCAGGTGTGCGCGTGTTGTACGACGATCGTCGTGGCGTGTCGCCCGGTGTGAAATTCAATGACTCCGAGTTGCTCGGTGTTCCCACGATCGTTGTCGTGGGTAAGCGCCTCGTCGACGGTGTGGTTGAGGTGAAGGACCGAGCCACGGGAGAGCGCATCGATGTCGTGCTTGACGAGGCCGTATCCACGCTGATTGCCCTCTGCCGGGGATGAGCAGCCAGAAGGCGATTGAGGTTGTCATCTTCGATTGGGGTGGCACCCTCACCCCATGGGCTGACATCGACGTGCTCGATTCTTGGCGCGCCTATTCGCGCGTCGTGCGTCCTGACGATGCCGAATCGCTTGCGCAAACACTTGCGACGGCGGAAGTTGCTCGGTGGGCAGAGCAGCGACGTACGGCCGGGCACGCTGGCACCGGACGCCTCGACCAACTTCTATCCGAACACGGCATCGACACTGAGTCGGAGGTCCACCGCTACGCGCTGGCAGCCTATGACCAATGGTGGACTCCATACACGCTGTGCGATCCGCAGGCTGCCCCGCTCATGCTGGCGTTGCGCGAGCGTGGGTTGCGTATCGGCGTGTTGAGCAACACTCAGTGGCCGGTGGGTGTTCACGACGCCGTTCTCGTGCGCGATGGGCTGCAGCACCTCATCGACGGCGCTGTTTATACGTCGGAATTGCGTGTCGGCAAGCCGCATCCCGACGCATTCCGTGCGGCCCTCGATTCAGTGGGTGTCGAAAGCCCTGCCAGTGCTGTTTTTGTTGGAGACCGTCCCTACGACGATGTGCACGGCGCCCAGATGTTCGGGATGCGTGCGATCTTGCTCGCCCACGGAGGCATTGCGGCATCCGAACTCGTTGCGGTTGAAACAGAGCCGGACGCCGTGGTGAGCGAATTGGCCGACGTACTCGGTGTCATTGATAGCTGGCTCTGATGCTGACCGGTGATTTACCCCTGTGGTGGATCGCGATCCTGATCGTGGCCGCGTTTGCCGCCGGTTGGGTTGACGCGGTGAGCGGTGGAGGTGGGCTGATTCAGTTGCCCGTGATGTTGCTGGCGCTCCCGCCGTCGCTGGTCATCTCCGGGCTTGGAACCAACAAGCTCTCATCCATGATCGGCACGAGTGCGGCGGCCGCGACGTACGCGCGTCGTTCTCCTCCCGATCCGCGTACGGCACTGCCCATGGCGGGTGCCGCATTCATTGGTTCGGCCATGGGCGCCGCGGCAGCCACACGAGTACCACCGGAGGCCTTTCGTCCGGTAGTCGCCGCGGTACTCCTCATCGTGTGGGTGTGGACGCTGCTGCGTCCAGCGATGGGTGAAACCGACAATCTGCGCTGGGGTGGACGCCGTCGCCACTACGTGGTCGCGGTGGCGTTGGGCTTTGTGATCGGCTGCTATGACGGATTGATCGGGCCGGGTACCGGCGCCTTCCTAGTCTTCGTGTTGGTGTGGCTGTTGGGCTATTCATTCCTGCGGGCTTCGGCAACGGCCAAGGTGGTCAATCTCGGAACTAACATCGCCGCGTTGATTGTTTTCGCGATCGCGGGCCATGTGCTCTGGGGATTGGGACTTTTGATGGGCGCGGGAAACCTTGCGGGCGGTGTGTTGGGAGCGCGAACCGCGGTGCGCCGGGGGAGTGGATTCGTGCGCACCGTCTTGCTGGCCGTGGTCGGCGTACTGATTGTGGTGCTGCTGATTCAGTCGATTCTTGTGCTGCGCTGATCGACGACTAACCCTTGGTCGAAAGCAGTCCGGGAAACGCCTGAGTCGTGCCGTTCCAACGGCTGGAGCGCACGGCGCAGGCAGCGACGGCAGCGGCAGCAACAGAGGTCATCTCGTCGTTGTTCTCTGCACGTGCGCTCGCAACGAGGTCGGCCCACACCAGGGCAAGGCGATCTTCGATCAGCGCTCCGAGTCGTTGAGCGGTTGACTTACTCGTAATCGGAAATGGCGGGTTGTAGGCGGCGGCCGCCGGCTCGGGTTGAACAGAGAGGTCAATCAGGCGCTGACGCACGCGATCGCGACTTGCTGTGTGTTCGGCGAGGAACTGACGTGCCAATGTTCGCGCGGCGTCGCTCAACTGCGCTCCAATGAGTCCGTACGCGTAGACGCACGCATTCTCGCCCGCGAGAACCGACTGAAGCGCTGCAGTGACCGTAGGCAATGCGTCAAGGTTTCTCACGCTCATGCGAGCTCCCTGATGAGCAATGACTGATGTGCCGATTCGCACGCACCGATCAGCGAAAGTTCGCGCGCGAACTGCCAGCGACTTACGTGGAGGCAGTCGGCCTCACGAGCAGTTGCGGCCGCGCCTTCGGCTTTGGCAAGTTGTCGAAGGGCCGCATTCGACGACGAGGGAACGGCGGGTGCCGCCGGCGTGGGTGCCGCGATTGCCTGGCCGATGTTCACTGCGGCCAGATGGGCAGCGTGATGGGCGCGGAAGGGTTTGAGTTGATCGGCAAGATCGGGAAACGTGGCAATGACCGCGTCGTAAGTGGCGATCAGCTTCGCCTCGGCTGTCACCACGGCCGTGCGCAATTCAAGGTCGGGATCGTCGCTGCCTGTGGGGTCGGGGGCATTGGGATCAACCACCGCCGGACTCGAACTGCACGCCGCCACTGCACCCAGAAGGACGACCCCACCGACCACGGCGCACGCAGACATGAGGTGCCGTCGGGTCACGGTGAGAGGCGAGAGTTCCTGCACTGGTCCATCGTCACACGGCAGACGGATAGGCTGAGTATCGGCTCGGCCGTGTCGCCGTGCTTGTCCGACGTCAGGAGCCCGTATGCCCGTCAGCGCCGATGCGATTAGTCGCGCCGTGGCTCCCCTCGTGAGTGCCGCCGGACTCGATCTCGAAGGGGTCGTGGTGCGCGCGGCCGGACGCCGGTCGTTGGTGCGAGTCATCGTCGATTCTGACAGGGGCGTGTCTTTGGATGCGGTCGCCTCAATCTCGTCGGCGATTTCCGAGGCGCTCGACGATGCGGGAGTGATGGGGCAGACGCCCTACACGCTCGAAGTCAGTTCACCAGGTGTCGATCGGCCTCTCACCGAGCCTCGCCACTGGCGACGCGCGCGCGGTCGACTCGTTGAGGTCGAACTCGTCGAGCGAGCCCCCATCGTGGGTCGAGTCGTGTCCTCCGACGACACCTCGGTCACGCTCGATATTTCCAGCAAGGAGCGCACGGTTGAATTCGCCGATATTGCGCGTGCTGTGGTGCAGGTCGAGTTCAACGCTGTCCAGACTGAGGAGGACTGAGCGATGGAACTAGACATGTCTGCTCTGCGCGCTGTGGTGATCGAGCGTGAGTTATCGCTCGAGCGAGTGCTTGCATCGATTGAGGAAGCGCTGCTCTCCGCGTATTACCGTTCGCTGGGTCACGAACCGGCACCCCCTCGTCCGGTGCATGCCGTCGACGCACCTGCGGTTCACGTGCAACTTCCGCCCGCTCGCATCGATCTTGATCGCCAAACCGGTCAGGTGCGCGTGCTCATTCCGGAACTCGATGACGACGGACGCACCATCGGTGAAGTGGACGCCACCCCCGACGATTTCGGACGAGTGGCGATGGCGGCGGCTCGTTCGGTGCTGACCCAGCGTTTGCGTGAGGCCGAAGATGACAGCGCGTTTGTCGAGTTCGCTGCCAAAGAGGGTGACCTCGTGTCGGGCATCATTCAGCAGGGGCATGACCCCCGCACGGTGCTCGTCAATCTCGGCCGCGTCGAGGCGGTCCTGCCTGCGCACGAGCAGGTTCCGGGTGAGATCTATGTGCACGGTGAGTGGCTCAAGGCCCACGTCGTCAGCGTGCGTCGAGGTACCAAGGCACCTCAGGTGACCGTGTCGCGCACCCACCCGGGTCTGGTCAAGGGTCTGTTTGCTCTGGAGGTCCCAGAAATCACCGACGGCGTGGTCGAGATCGTCTCCATCGCCCGTGAGGCCGGTCATCGCTCGAAAATTGCCGTTCGGTCGCACAACCCCGGTGTGGCGGCGAAGGGTGCCTGTATCGGCCCGGTCGGAGCTCGCGTTCGCGCAGTGGTGAATGAACTGCACGGCGAGAAGATCGACATTATCGACTGGTCTGACGATCCGGCTGAGTACGTCGGAAATGCCCTGTCGCCCTCGCGGGTGGTGTCAGTTGAGGTTGTTGACCTCGAGGCGAAGTCGGCCCGGGTGGTCGTTCCCGACTATCAACTGTCGCTGGCGATTGGCAAAGAGGGACAAAACGCCCGACTCGCCGCCCGACTGACGGGCTGGCGCATCGATATTCGCTCCGATGAGGCGCCCCTGAACGAGCCCGAGACCGAGCCCGAGACCGAGCCCGAGACCGAGCCCCTGACCGAGCCCCTGACCGAGCCCCTGAACGAGCCAGACGACGGTGAGGCGGGACAGGAGTGATCGACGGGGTAGACTTTCTCCCGGTAGATCGTCCGGTTCCCTCTGGTGCGCGCGGTTCAACGCCGGTGCGCACGTGTGTGGGCTGTCGGAAGAGGTCTGCTTCGTCCGAACTGCTGAGGGTGGTAGTGGCCGTGGATGAGGACCAAGTGGTTCTCGTACCCGACCCCCGTCACCGGGCACCGGGCCGTGGAGCGCATCTGCATCCGCGGTATGAGTGCCTCGATCTCGCTGAGCGCCGTCGGGCGTTCCCGCGGGCCCTACGGGTCGCGGGGCCGCTTGATCTGACTGCGCTGCACGTGCTGATTGAATCGGAATCCGGATGAACGGATGAACGGCAACAACGCACTATCCAATGTCCCAACGACAAGGTTCGGAGCGCAGGGAAATGAACCTCCGATGAGCATGCACCGATGAAGCCGCCCCACGAGTAGGCCCGCCTGACAACAGGCTCGGGCCAGGAACGAGAGAGACGTGTCCAAGGTCCGGGTCTATGAGGTCGCCAAAGAGCTCGGTATTGAGAGCAAGGTGGCCGTGGCCAAACTCCAGGAGATGGGGGAGTTCGTCCGTTCGGCGTCCTCCACTATCGAGGCCCCTGTTGTTCGCAAGCTACGTGATGCTTTCCCCGACGCCCCCGGCCCCAAGCCGGCGAAGAAGGCGTCAGCCAAGCCCAAGCCCGCTGAAGGCGACGACGCTTCGGCGCCCGTTGTTGAGGTGACGGCACCGGTTGTCGACGAGGTTGCTGTCCCTCCGGTTGAG
>Ga0194056_10000467_pt1 | contig 22121 bp, 18 predicted proteins | sample SepL4413m_MetaG_FD_155458 | JGI IMG/M metagenome (GOLD analysis project Ga0194056, IMG submission 155458) | Anoxic zone freshwater microbial communities from boreal shield lake in IISD Experimental Lakes Area, Ontario, Canada - Sep2016-L442-13m | ecosystem: Environmental > Aquatic > Freshwater... | reverse complement strand
GCTCGGTTAACAACCCGCCTTGATCAAAGCCGACATAACCGGGAGGCGCACCAATTAACCGTGAAACGGTGTGACGCTCCATGTATTCAGACATATCAAAGCGAATCAGCTCAACACCCAATACTTTGGCAAGTTGACGGGTCACTTCGGTTTTACCGACACCGGTAGGCCCTGCAAATATAAACGAACCGATCGTCTTCTGTGAATCCCGAAGACCGGCACGCGATAATTTTATCGCCGAAGCCAGTGCAGAAATCGCCTCATCCTGACCAAAAACCAGCATTTTAAGATTTTTTTCAAGATTGGCCAGCTTGTCAATATCATTGGATGACACGGATCTTGCCGGTATTCTGGCAATTTTTGAGACGATATCCTCTATTTCGGCAACATCAATATCCTGTTTGCGATCCGCTTCCGCCGTCATCCGCTGCTTGGCACCCGCCTCATCAATAACATCAATGGCTTTATCCGGCAAATGCCGATCGGTGATATAGCGATCCGATAATTCGGCTGCCACCCGCAGGGCTTCAGCAGAATATCTGACATTATGATGTTCTTCAAAGCGTGATTTAAGACCTTTTAAAATCAGAATCGTATCTTCAACGGAAGGCTCCAGGACATCGATTTTCTGAAAACGGCGTGCCAAGGCGTGGTCTTTCTCAAAAACTCCCCGATACTCCTGATAAGTCGTAGAGCCAATGCAGCGCAACTGACCGGAAGCAAGTACCGGCTTAATCAAGTTGGAGGCATCCATAACCCCGCCGGAAGCAGAGCCTGCACCGATGATGGTATGAATTTCATCAATAAACAGAATGGAATCCGGTTCTTTTTTAAGCTGATTCATCAGGGATTTAAGACGCTTTTCAAAGTCGCCCCGATATTTGGTACCGGCAACCAGTGCGCCCAAATCCAGTGAATAGATGACACTATTCATGAGAATTTCAGGGACATTTTCTTCAACGATTCTTTTTGCCAGACCTTCAGCAATCGCGGTTTTACCAACACCCGCTTCGCCGACCAATAAAGGATTGTTTTTACGGCGACGGCAAAGTGTCTGAATGGTTCTTTCAAGCTCAAGCTCTCTGCCGATTAATGGGTCAATTCGACCTTGCAAGGCTTCTTCATTAAGATTGGTGGTATATTTGTCCAAGGGACTGCCGGCTTCGCTATCCGTATTGCCCGCTTCCGATGCCCGCTCACTGGATGCGTCATGCTCTTGGTCGGTTTTGGAAATCCCGTGCGCCAAATAATTAACCACATCCAGGCGTGATACATCTTGTTTATTCAGCAAATAGACGGCGTGAGAATCCTGCTCGCTAAATAAGGCGACGAATAAATTGGCACCGGTCACTTCTTTTTTATCGGATGCCTGAACATGAAAAACAGCCCGTTGCAATACTCGCTGAAATCCCAGTGTAGGTTGAGTTTCTCGCTGAATACCTAAAGGAATCAAGGACATGGTTTCATCAATAAATTGAATCAATTGCACCTGTAAGGATTTAATATCGCAACCGCAGGCTTTCATGATGGCTTCTGCGGAGCTGTTATCCAGCAATGCCAGTAATAAATGCTCAACTGTGATAAATTCGTGACGTTTATCATGTGCGTTTTTAAAGGCGGTGTTTAACGTGACTTCAAGTTCTTTACTTAACATAAACGCTCCAAATTTACACTTCTTCCATCGAGCACATCAACGGATGTTGATTTTCTCGTGAATAATCGTTGACTATATACACTTTGGTTTCAGCAACATCTTTGGTATAGGTTCCACAGACTCCCACCCCTTGAGTATGTATTTGCAGCATAACCTGTGTTGCTTTTTCTTCAGACATGGCAAAAAAATCCATCAAAATTTCAATTACAAAATCCATGGGGGTAAAATCATCATTTAACAAAATGACTTTGTACAGGGGCGGCCTTTTTAACTTGGGCTTGGCTTCCTGAACAGCCAAGCCGTCATCATTATATTTGAACGGATCAAAATCGGGCATAATAAGCAAATAACCAAATAAAAAATACTGTTAAGTACCTGACATAGTGCCAATATTAATATATTTCAAGCTTGGACACATAACAAATTAAATCATAAAAAGCAGAATACGCCGGCATTATTGTCAGCCCCGGATTTAACTTTACTCCGTTAAACCTTTTTTACCAACATAAGTTCCTAATATCTAGTAACATATTAGTTTTTATTAAAGTCGGAAATCATCAATGGTTTGGAAACCACACGTTACCGTTGCAGCGGTTATCGAAAGGGACAATCGCTTTTTGCTCGTTGAAGAGGAAACCCCGCACGGTCTGCAATTCAATCAACCCGCCGGACATTTTGAAAAAAATGAAGACCTGGTCGCCGCCATCAAGCGTGAGGTGAATGAAGAAACGGCCTGGCATTTTGAGCCGGAGCACTTTATTTCCATACAGCTTTGGCGCAGAAATCCAAAGTTGCCCACCTTTATTCGGGTTTGTTTTTCCGGCCAGTGTCATAGCCATAACCCGGATCAATTGCTGGATGACGGCATAGTCGCAACACACTGGCTTACCCGTGACGAAATTGCCGCGCAGCAACATCGATTACGCAGCCCTTTGGTACTGTTTAGTGTAGACGAATACTTGAGCGGACAGCGCTATCCTTTATCCCTGATAAAATCATTTCTTGATCTTGACCATGAGTAAAAACATAATCGTTGGCATGTCGGGGGGCGTGGATTCTTCGGTAACGGCCTTGCTACTGCTGGAACAAGGGCATCACGTCACCGGTTTATTCATGAAAAACTGGGAAGAAGATGACGGCACGGAATACTGCACCGCCATGGAAGACCTCGCTGACGCGCAACAAGTCTGCGATAAACTGGGCATAGAACTCAAAACCGTCAATTTTGCCGCCGAATACTGGGATGAAGTCTTCGAAGTTTTCCTGTCTGAATTTAAAGCCGGACGTACGCCAAATCCTGATATTTTATGCAACAAGCATGTCAAATTTAAAGCGTTTTTAAATTATGCGATTGAAGACTTGGGCGCAGAATACATAGCGACAGGACACTATGCGCGTGTTGCAGAAAAAAATGGTGAATTTTGCTTACTTAAGGGTCTCGACCCGAATAAAGAACAAAGCTATTTTCTTTATACACTGGGACAAAAAGCCTTGTCGAAAACCCTGTTTCCCATTGGGCATCTGCACAAACCGGAAATCCGGATACTTGCAGATAAAGCCGGTTTTGCCAATAGCCGTAAAAAAGACAGCACGGGCATTTGTTTTATCGGTGAGCGTAAATTTACCGAATTTCTGCAACGTTACCTGCCGACCCAACCGGGTGAAATGCGCACGCCGGAAGGTCAGTACATCGGCAAACATTCCGGCTTAATGTATTACACCTTCGGGCAACGCCAAGGAATGGGCATAGGCGGCGTTAAAAATGCGCCCGATGAACCGTGGTATGTACTGGATAAAGATCTTGAAAATAATATATTAATCGTAGGTCAAGGTCACGATCATCCGCTTATGCTACATAATACTCTGGAAGCCGGCCAGTTGGATTGGTGTAACAATAAACCCTTGTCAGAATCGCTACGCTGTACCGCCAAAACCCGCTATCGCCAGGCAGATCAGGCTTGCCGGGTTGAACCGTTGGCAAACGACCGCATCAAAGTCAGTTTTGATCAACCGCAACGGGCGATAACGCCGGGACAATCGGTCGTTTTTTATGACGGCGATATTTGCCTGGGCGGCGGTATTATCGAATCCAAATATAATGAAAATTTCACAGCATCAGGACACACAACATGACTAACTTTGCTTTAACCGCAATTTCCCCTATCGATGGTCGCTATGCCGACAAAGTAGAAAAACTACGCCCCGTATTCAGTGAATACGGCCTGATTCGTTTTCGCGTATTGGTTGAAGTGCGCTGGCTGCAAGCCTTGGCGAAACATCCCCTGATTACCGAAGTCAGTCCGTTTAGCGCTTCGGCAACACAATTGTTAAACAACATCGTTAGTGATTTTTCAGAAGCCGATGCCCAGCGTGTCAAAGACATCGAAAAAACCACCAACCACGATGTTAAAGCCGTTGAATATTTATTAAAAGAAAAAATCGCTGGCTGTCCTGAACTGGAACAAATAAGTGAATTTATTCATTTTGCCTGCACGTCGGAAGACATTAATAACCTGTCTTACGCCTTAATGCTAAAAGAAGGTCGTGAAATTATAGACGCGCAAATCACCGACTGTATAGACGCTCTTAAAAAACTGGCTCAGGAAAATGCTGACCAACCCATGTTGTCACGCACCCACGGACAATCAGCGACACCGACCACCGTAGGCAAAGAATTTGCCAACGTTGCCGCACGTATGTTGCGTCAACAACAACAACTTCAAGCGGTCGCCTTATTAGGCAAAATAAACGGTGCTGTGGGGAATTATAATGCGCATTGCATCGCTTATCCTGATGTTGACTGGGCTGAATTTGCCAAAAACTTCGTCGAATCTTTAGGCTTGCAATTAAATCCGTACACCATTCAGATTGAACCGCATGATTATATTGCTGAATTTTTTCATGCCCTATCACGCTTTAACACCATTCTGCTGGATTTTGACCGGGACATCTGGGCTTATATTTCTTTAGGCTATTTCAAACAAAAAACCATTGCCGGTGAAATTGGCTCATCGACCATGCCACATAAAGTTAACCCGATTGATTTTGAAAACTCCGAAGGTAATTTAGGGTTAGCCAATGCCTTGTTTTCATTTTTGGCAGAAAAATTACCGGTATCAAGATGGCAACGTGACTTAACCGATTCCACGGTATTAAGAAATATTGGCGTTGGTATTGCTCATACCAGTATCGCCATACAAGCCAGTTTAAAAGGTATTTCAAAATTAGAAATCAATGTCGATGCTATTGAAGCCGATCTTAATGCTAATTGGGAAGTGCTGGCAGAACCCATACAAACGGTAATGCGTCGCTATGGTATTGAAAAGCCCTACGAAAAATTGAAAGAGCTTACCCGTGGTCAGCGTATTACACCGGAACAGTTACAGGTGTTTATTGAAAAGCTCGAAATTCCGGCTGAGGCCAAAGCCATTTTATTAAACTTGACACCCCGTAATTACACGGGTTATGCAGAAAAACTGGCAAAAGAAATTTAGACATCCTTGACATCAAGTTAAGACATTTACCACGAAGACACGAAGAACACGAAGATTTTTCTTTGGTTTTTCTTCGTGAACTTCGTGTCTTCGTGGTGAATGAATATCTTTAAGACCCTTCTAACCCGACCTACGCGACTCCACGCTCAATACAAATAGATCACTCATGGCAAAAATTCTAATTATTGGCTGCGGCTCAATAGGCACACAACTGGCTCATGTTCTTTCGGAAAAAGGCCACGAAGTAACCGGATTAAAACGAAATCCACCCTTAACAAATACCGGCAGCGTTAATTATTTTACGGCAGATATCACATCAGTTGCAGAACTTAACGACTTACCCTGCGACTTTGATATGCTGTATTTTATTGTGTCCCCGGACGGACGTAATGAACAAAGTTATCGGGCTATTTACGAATCAGGATTGAATAATCTGCTCAACAAATTTTCGCAGGCGGGTTCTAATCCACAGTGGATTTTTGTGTCGTCAACCAGTGTTTATGGACAATCGCAAGGCGAATGGGTAGATGAAGAATCCCTTGCGCAACCGGAAAACAGTACCAGCCAACTGATCAGGCAGGCAGAGCAAACGCTGATGGATTTAGACGCTGATAATATCGTCGTCCGTTTTTCCGGCATTTATGGCCCGGGTCGTGAGTATCTTTTAAGAATGGCCATGCAGTCACCGGCCATACAGAAAACCCCCGCTTATTTTACTAACCGTATTCATCAGCAGGATTGTGTGGGTGTGTTGACATTTTTATTGGAACAACGCTTGGCGGGCAAGGCTTTAGCGTCCTGTTATTTAGCCAGTGATGATGATCCGGCAACGATGTGGGACGTTATGACCTGGCTGACGGAGCAGTTACAATGCCAACCCCCGACAGTTAAAAATGTAGACAATGCAGCGGTTATGAATAAACGTTGCCACAATCAACGCTTAAAAGCCTTGGGTTATCAATTTCAGTATCCCGGCTTTAAAGACGGCTATCTTGAATTAATCAAATCATGAACCACCAATATTAGGGCCGGATAGATTAAGTTCTAAGTCTCGTATGTCCAACCGTAATCGGGTTTCCCTGATAACGCACAAAAAATAAACGTTTTGCATAGACCCTAAATCATGCGGCAACGTTATCGGAAAGTTACTCTCTATGTCACTGGATACCGACATCCTTGCCGGTATGACGGCGTTAACTAAAATTTCTTGTCCCGGATTAAGTGGGTCGCCTAAAATTCAGCTAAGATTACTCGTACCTGAATAAAGGCTGGCTGTTGGTTCTGTTGATATTGCAGCATTTATCATTGATATTTTTACTTTTTATGATAGTGTTAGCAAATTATCTATATACTATTTGCGACACAATCAAATGTTGCATAAATTATTGAAGTTGGACTTGATGATTACTATTGACTTAAAATCCCGAAGCTTTAGGCAAGCCCTATTTCTAATTTTCAGCTTAACCGGATTGCTGTTTTTTTCCGATACAATTTTGGCGCATGAGCGTTGGATTTTATCACCCGAACAAATTGATCATTGGAATTCCAGGCAGCGGCCGGATATTTTCTCTCAATTTTCATTCCTCAATCTGGCCATGATTTCGGTGTTTTCAGTATTCATCATCGGATGGGTATGGCTGGGCTTTACCGGAGCTCGTGAGTTATTTCCGGATTTGCAGGCAAAATTAGCGTCGTATGGTGATCATGTTCCCCGTATTTTACGGGTTTGTCTTGCGTGGATTTTATTATCATCGGCTTTAGGTGCTGAACCACGCTTTGGGATATTGCCGTTTACCGCACCCACATTTTTAGCACCGGATCTTGACCTAAGTCAGCTAGGCTCTGAGTGGGCTTGGTTACGTTGGGCTGAAGTTGTTTTAGGTCTGACTATTCTTTTTGGTATTTATGTACGATTATTTGCGTTTCTACTCATTATATTAAGTTGTTTGGGTGGTTATCTCTATGGCGAGTCCATACTTGCTTATGCGGGCGCTATAATCGGAGCCAGTATTTATCTGGTGCTGCAAGGTCCCGGCAGGCATTATTTGCCTTTGCCGACCCCGGCCTTATTTCATGGCATACAGGCTTGGCTTGCAGAACAGCCTCGGCAGCGGGCTCAAGCCATTATGCGTATTTTGACAGGTACAACATTACTGTACCTTGGGGTGTTTTTTAAAGTGATGCAGCCCAATCTTTCGATTGGAATTATTACCCACTACCAATTACCCATCCTGTCAGTCAATCCAGAGGCTTTTACACTGGTGATGGCGCTGGTTGAGGTAAGCGCCGGGATTTTGATGATAGCTGGCGTTTTATTGCGTCCTTTGTCATTGTTTTTAATCTCGGCATTTTCTATATTTGCTTTGTTACTGCCGGAAACGCCGACAGAGCATATTCTTTTTTATGGGGTTGTTTTATCCTGCCTTATCAATTCTGCCGGCCATTTACGGCGGCCGATACCCAGAGATAAAGCCGCTCATATCGTGATTGTAGGGGGTGGACTTGCTGCCCTACAAACCGCTATCAAAATTGAAAGGCTTATTGGCGAATACTCCAACGTCAGGATTACGTTACTACATGAGCAGGCGAGTTTTTTGTTTGCACCCTTTCTGCCAGAAGTGATTGGCGGTACTGTTCAACCCGGCAATGTGGTCAATCCGTTCCGGCGTATTATTCAGCAGACTAATGTGGTTGTGGGTCATTTGGAGTCTATTGATGAGACCGCACAAAAAGTGATAGCAAAGCGAAAAAACAATGAGATTATCGAGCTACAGTACGATAGCTTAATCGTTGCTCTTAATCCAAAATCGAACCTTTCCGGTATCTCCGGCATGATGGCTCATGCTTGTTCCATTGATTCAGTAGCCGATGCACTTCGCATCAGGCAGCGTGTACTTGATTTAGTCGAGGAAGCGGAGTTTGCTACTGATTCCGATGAGCAAATTCGTCTTCTTACTTTTGCCATCTTGGGTGGAGGGGAATCAGCTTCGGGAATAGCCGTCGAAGTCAGTCAAATACTGCGTGCTGCCGAATCTTCTTACTCCGTGTTACGAGAGTCAGGTTGGCAGGTACATCTTTTTGATGAGTTGGGGCAGCATCGATCTGATTTTGAGAAAAAAATAACTCAAAAGCGAGCCAAACTTTTAAAAAAAGCAGGGGTTATCGAGCATCTGGAAGACCAAATTACCAGCATTACCCAGAGAGACCTGTTTTTTTCCAGTGGTCAGAGTCAGTCAGTGGGGCTTGTAATAAACGCTACTTTGAAACTGCCTACCATTCCTTTTAAGCAACGTGGCAATTTGAACTGGCCGTTTGCAATTAACGATGAGCTGCGTTTGCAAACATTTGAGAATATCTGGATAACAGAAACGAGTGAGAGCCTTAACCATACCCAATTTTCTTTCACTGATGATCTGGTGGATTTAGGCTATAGCGCCGGCTATAACGCTTGGGCTAATACTCAAGGCTATTCACCCCGTCCATTTAAAAAACACCGGCACCTTGTTCAACCCTATAATATGGGGCAATATTCTTTATGTTGCCTGGGCTGGTTTATGGTTAGCGGAAAGCCTGCCTGGTTTGTCTCTCGCCTGATTAATTTATTATCAGTACCCGGATTGGAAAGAAATCTACGCATTATTATTGACTGGTTTCTGGTGTTGGCGTTTCGTAACGATATTGCTGTTTTGGCACAAGCGCCTTCGGCACATTTACAAAGGTCGCACTTTAAAGCCGGTGATGAAGTTTTTCATCAGGGTAATGCCGGAGAAATGGCCTATGCAATCGATTCAGGTCGTTTAAAAGTGATTCAGGATGGTCGTAAAATCAGGGAACTAAGCTCTGGCGATTATTTTGGAGAAATTATGCCCACGCATCAAAACAGACGCGTGGAAACCGTTCAATGTATTACCGACTGTGAATTGAAGCTGGTTTCTCAAGAAGATCTTAAAGCACTGATTAAAAGCGGTTGGCTAATGGGCAAGGCCGTTCGCAATCTAACTGACTATCAAGCTGTGGAGAAAAAATCGGAGTTTTCGCTGGGTATAAAGCGACTTACCTACGTGAGTAAACTGAATGCAATACTTGATGAGGACGATATCATTGAGATAGGGCGTATATCGAGTGAGAATAATAGAAAGAGAGATGTAACCGGTGTTTTGATCTCGGTGCGGGATTATTTTTTTCAGGTTCTTGAGGGAGAGGAGGCCATTGTCGATCAGTTGGTAGAAAAAATTAGCCGGGATCCACGGCATAATGAAATAACCATACTCAGCTCAGAGACCGGCTGTGAAGAGCGTCTTTTTACAGATTGGGGTATGAAAACGGCTGCGCTTAATGAAACTAACGATCTTATGTTGTTGGCTATCGGGATGATGCTACAAAATATAGCTCAATCGTATAATACCATTGGTCGCTATACTCAACCGGTTCTGCTTAAGTACCTAATGGAAGGTATTAACCCTTTAACTATTCCAGTCAAAAGTACGCAAAAAATTGTCGTCTCCGGCAGCATGACCGATTTTTCAGAACTGTCAAAGCACTTTGTTTTGGAGGAGCAGGTTAATGCACTTAATAGCTATTTGGAAATTTGTACAACCTCATTTATTGAATATGGGGGGCAAGTTGCAAAATATGCAGGGGGTTGTATTGTGGCACACTTTGCTGCCGATCAGGTTGATGCAGCGATTGCCGCCTGTGGTGATGCCTTTAAAAAAATTAAGGCATTGAGTCAAAATAGCCCCATTCATAGTGCTATAAATTGTGGGTTTGGACTGACCTCTGGCGCAATGATCGAAGGTAATATAGGATCGTCCATTAAAATGGATTTCACCGCTTTAGGTAGTATGGTGGATCAGGCTGTTTATTTAGGCGTGCTTGCCAGGGACGTATACAAGCCAATTGCGATTAGCGAGTCTATTCAGCTAATGGCAGCAAAGTCTTGGGGCTTTGAATCACTGGGAGAATTTGCTTTTACAGAACCTAATGAACTCGCTCAAGTTTATGCGCTTGCTGCGATCAGTGAGAGTTGATAAAGACTATCTGCCAGCGTCGTCTAGTTCCCACGCTCCAGCGTGGGAATTCACCCGGCAACGCTCCAGCGTTGCGTGACGCAGGAGCGTGGGAACGATAGGGTGGGGGTTATTTGTTGCGAGTTACCTTACCAATAAAGATTGTAAACTCATCACCCGTAGCCTTTGGTTACGGGTATAAAAATTAACCAAAGATAGCTTAACGCACAGGAAAATCAAGAGCAGGTTCGGCTACGCCGATACGCTATCGCTCCCGACCTAAAAGACGGAGTACGGCTCTTAACACTTTATGAAAAAAAAATCATTATTGATACTCTCGCTGGCGGCGGTCGCTTTATTTCTACCTCTTTCAAATTTGCTTGGATTGTCTGGAGAAAATGAGCCAATCGCCGTTGTTGCTGGTAGCTCCCAAAATTTTGCCAAGGCCACCCAGATTTTTCAGAATAAATGTGTTGATTGCCATTCGCCCGGTATGACACGTATGCCTATTTATGCAAAGTTACCGATTGCAAAGCAATTAATGGCAAAAGATATAGAAAATGCGTCAGCGAGATTGCTGCTGTCAAAACAGCTTTACAGTGGTGAAACAACATTTTCTCCTTTAATGCTGGCCAGATTGGAAGGCGTAGTGCGCAATAACAGTATGCCGCCGGCTTTATATCTTTCGATGCACTGGACAGACAGTTTAACCGTTGATGAAAAACAAACCCTGCTCGACTGGATTACGGAAGAACGGACAAAATTATCCTGGAGCCAGGATTCCACACCGACGCTAAAAGGCGAGCCGGTGGAGCCGTTGCCATTAAAAGTTGATCTTAATGCTCAAAAAGTATCCTTGGGTAACCAGCTTTTTCACGATACCTTGCTTTCCGGTGACAATACCTTAAGTTGTGCCTCGTGCCATAATTTGACCAAAGGCGGGACTGATCAAGCCAAAGTAGCTACCGGTATTAAAGGGCAACAAGGGCCAATTAACTCTCCTACGGTCTATAACGCCATGTATAACCTCGCCCAATTCTGGGACGGTCGCGCTAAAGATTTACAAGAACAAGCAGCAGGGCCGGTCGCCAATCCCGGTGAAATGGGTGCACAATGGGATACGGTTGTTGAAAAACTTAAGCAAGTCCCCGAGTATCAGACGGTCTTTGCTTCGTTATATGCCCAGCAAGGTTTGACTAAAGAAACGGTAACCGATGCCATTGCCGTATTTGAACAATCATTAGTAACCACCAATTCTCGCTTCGATCAGTATTTACGCGGCAATAACAATATCCTGACGACTAATGAAAAAGCGGGCTATGAATTGTTTAAGGTAAGCTGTTCTTCTTGTCACGTGGGGCCGGCACTAGGGGGTTTATCTTTTGAAAAAATGGGCGTGAAATACGATTATTTTAAATTGCGTGGCGGTCAATTGACGGATGTTGATAAGGGTCGTTTTAATGTCACTAAAGACGAAAAAGACCTGCATTTTTTCAAGGTTCCGGTATTGCGCAATATTGAACTAACGTTCCCTTACTTTCACGATGGCTCAGCGGCTAATTTAGAAGATGCAGTGCGGGTTATGGGTAAAGTTCAGCAGAACAAAAGCTTCACTGATTTGGAAATAAACAACCTGGTTGCCTTCTTAAAAACGTTGACGGGTGAATACAAAGGTAAACTGATCAAACAGTTAACTAATGAAGATGTCAAATAACTTTATAAACCGTGGTTTAAGTGCTTTAACATAAATGGCTACCCACTTTAGACGGGACAAGCAAAAAAGCTTAACCGTCAATACGGTTAACTTAATGATAAAGCATTAAAAGAGACCGTTCGCTGAGCGGAGTCGAAGCGAGTTGTCCGCTTCGACTCCGCTCAGCGAACGATTTAACCTTAAACTGTCCCGCCTTAAGTAGATAGCTACATAAATGACCTATCAGAATTATTTACCCTTTATATTACTGGCGCTGCTTGCCATCTTGGGTATTAGTATTGAAATAAATCCGGCGGCACAGGCGTGGCAGCTGTTTACAGGCTTTCACTTGGCGGCTTTGGCGGCAATGGTGTGCATGTCTTTGTGGGGTCTAAAAAAATTACCCACAAAGGGCAAACGCTATGGCTTTATCATCTTACAGCTACTGGCATTTCGTATTGCTTATTTTCCCATTGTGGTTTTTTCAGCAACGGCGGCTTGCTACTCTGAGTTATTGCTGCAACATGTATCCATAGACTGGCCGATAAAGATATTTCCGGCTTTGTTTGTCAGTGCGGCGCTTATGTATGCGATCATTGCTTATGTGATATTTTGGGCGCTGGCAGGTAAGGCCGCGTTATATATACTAATATTTTTTTTGGGCGTACCGGCGTTGTTGATTTCCTTTGCCAACCCTCAAGACCTGACTTTTTTGCCGGATAATAATTGGGCAGATATACAACCCTTGCCGCCTGTCAGTCAGCCACAGGCAAATCCTTATTTGTTGGGTGTTACGTCAACACAGAGTAGCATCGGGCAAAAAATGATTGGTTTGGCGGGCAGGGTGCTTTATGAATTTATTCCCAAAGCACCTTGGTCTCAAGCCGTTCAGGGAACACTTGAACAAGAGTTTATAAACCATCCCAACGGCAATTCACACGACCAACTAACCTATCACTACGCCGCTTTTTTGGCCGCTCACCAGGCCATCAAATCAAGACAATAGTGCAGTAGATTTTTATTCACCACGAAGACACGAAGACACGAAGACACGAAGAAAGAAAAACTTCGTGTCTTCGTGGTAAAAGCTTTTAAGGTTTTTTGTCCAGTCCGATATTAAGGGATATTTATAGCATCAACCAAAACCATTTCCGCTAATAAAGTCTCAGGGGCAATATCTTGCTCATGTGGCCATGTCACAGCGCCAAACAAAATGCCCACCTGATTAAAATAATGTATATTTCGCAATTCCTTAAATACACCCTTATCAAGATAAGGTTTAAGATCAAACACCCCCTTCTGTTGGTTTTCAATCTCTACATAAATACAATAATCGGGCAACGGTTTAACCAGCTTGACATCCCAAAACATAAAAACCTCAAAACCTCACAGCGGAGCAATTTTATATGGATTTTCATTGCTGATCGATAGCTCCCAATCAGCCATTAACTCATCACGATGAAGCTCTACCCAAGCTTGCACCAAGCGTAATTGCTTACGTGGTAATTCACCCGCTAACACTTCGCCATCACCAATATTGATCGAAGCTTCAAACTCTGCATACCGAGCATGAATATGCGGTAGATTATGATGCTTATTATCCAGCAAATACATGCGAATAATAATTCCATAAAACATTGATATAACAGGCATAATTAACTCCAATTATTATTTTCAAGTCTGATATTTTGATGCATTAACAAAAAATCTATATCGCCGACTCTTTATCCTTTTTTTAAACTACAGTATTCGGACTCAGGTAATATCGACAAAATTCATCATCCGTTATATTATTGCTATTTATAAATTTGCCAAAAGTATAGCACAACAAAAAACCACTTTTAATGTTCTTCATTTTAATTTGCATCCAAGACAGGATCTTATTCACCACGAAGAACACGAAGAAAGAAAAAAACTTCGTGTTCTTCGTGTCTTCGTGGTGAAAAGCTTTTGAGATTATCCTTCCGTCTCTGGCAGACTGGCCAAATCAATAACAAATCGATACTTCACGTCACTTTTCAATACGCGCTCATAAGCTTCGTTAATTTGCTGAATCGGGATTATTTCGATGTCTGAAGTAATTGCATTTTCCGCGCAGAAATCGAGCATTTCCTGGGTTTCTTTTAAGCCGCCAATCAACGAACCGACTATGCTGCGACGCTTGAAAATCAGGTTGCCTATGGCAGGAGACGGATGCGGTTGGTCAGGTACACCCACCAAACATAAAGTGCCATCACGTTTCAGCAGGGCAGTATAAGCATCCAGATTATGCGGTGCCGCCACGGTGTTCAGGATAAAGTCAAAGCTGGCAAGATGCTTTTCCATCTCTTCCGGATTTTTGGAGATCACCACTTCATCAGCGCCGAATCGTTTGGCATCTTCAGACTTGCCGGGTGATGTGGTAAAAAGCACGACATAAGCACCAAAGGCATGGGCAAATTTTATCCCCATGTGACCCAGTCCACCCAAGCCAACGATACCCACTTTATCGCCTTTACCCACCTTCCAATGCTTCAACGGAGAATAAGTGGTAATTCCGGCACATAACAACGGCGCTACAGCAGCCAGATTCAGCGTGTCTGAAACGTGAAGTACAAAATCCTGATTAACGACAATTTGTCTGGAATAGCCGCCGTAATTTGTTCCGCCGGAATGCTTGTCCGGGCTGTTATACGTAAATTCGGCGTTATTACAATATTGCTCAAGATGATCGTTACAATCCGGACAAACGCCACAAGAACCAACCAAGCAACCTACACCCACATGATCGCCGACTTTAAATTTGCTGACTTGGTCACCGACTTGGGCCACCTTGCCAACAATTTCATGACCCGGTACCATGGGAAATGTAGCGTTACCCCATTCATTGCGCACTTGATGGATGTCAGAGTGACAAACCCCGCAGAAAAGAATCTCTATCCGGACATCGGTTGGCAACGGGTCGCGGCGATCAAAGCTGAAAGGTATCAGTGGTGAGTTGTTATTATGGGCAGCATAGCCAATAGTCTTGTGCATAAAATTCTCCTTCTAATGATAAAAAATGAAATTGTATACCTTAGTGTTATCCGGTAGAAATGGACTTGTTTTAATTTAACGTGATGTCGATGCAAAGTAAATGCCTGGGTACAATTAGTTTTCTTTTTCTTAAAAGTAATGCGTTAAATTAATCGGCATTAGCCTCTTTGATAGATACAAAAATAATAAGGATGCTAAAAATAACATGTCACGATATTGACGCATTAAAACGTTATGTTAAGTTAAGTGTGTTCTGTTAATTTCGGGCAACCCAAACAATAACCCGTTTTAACATTCGACTGAATAACTCATGTTTTTTATTCCGAACTTTTTGGAAAATGGCTTTTTCGCTCACACATAACCAGGCCGGAGCGGCTTTAGCCAAACCCATTGCAGCTAACGCCCCCTTATACCAAAATTCTGAATAATGACTGCTACGGAGTGGTTGATGTCTTTGCAAGCAATACTGTCCAAAATGTTTATCTGGTTTGATAATAGCAACGTAAAAATAGCTGACAATGTGGGTGAGGCGATTGACTGGATGCGGGTCATTCCTTTTATACTGATGCATCTGGTTTGTTTGTTGGTGTTTGTGGTGGGCTTTAGTCCGGTTGCATTATGGGTCGCTTTGGCCTCTTATCTGCTGCGTATGTTTGCCATTACGGCTTTTTATCATCGCTATTTTTCCCATAAGGCTTTTAAAACCAGTCGCGTGTGCCAGTTTCTGTTTGCGTTGTTGGGTGCAACGGCAACCCAGCGAGGGCCACTCTGGTGGGCTTCTCACCATCGTCGTCATCATCTTTATTCTGATACTGAAAAGGATATTCACAGCCCCAGAAAGGGTTTTTTATGGAGTCATATCGGCTGGTTTTTATGCCTAAAAAACTTCACGACGCAGGAGCATTGTGTCCGCGACTTGATTAAATATCCTGAACTGGTTTTACTGGATCGTTTTGATAGTATTGTGCCGATACTTTATGCCTTATCCATGTTGTTTTTGGGCATGTATCTGGAGCAGGCTTTTCCGCAATTACAAACCAATGGCTCGCAAATGTTGGTTTGGGGTTATTTTGTGTCAACTATCGTGTTGATTCATTGCACACTGTTTGTTAATTCGCTGGCGCATGTTTTAGGAAGCCGGCGTTATGAAACCGGAGATGATAGTCGCAATAACTTGTTTATAGCGTTATTTGCCTTAGGGGAGGGGTGGCATAACAATCATCATCATTATCCGGTATCCGCCCGGCAGGGATTTTTTTGGTGGGAAATTGACATTAGTTACTATCTGCTTCGGTTGCTGGCGCTGTTTGGCATCATCTGGGATTTACAGCCGGTTCCCGCCAATCGGTTACACTCAAAATTGATTAAAAAGGGTCAGCAATAATGAACATAGCGATTGTCGGTAGCGGTATTTCAGGGCTTTATGCGGCGCATTATTTAAGTAAACAGCATCAGGTGACGGTGTACGAGGCCAATGCTTATCCGGGCGGTCATACCGATACTCATGCTGTTGTTTTGGGCAATAAAAAATATGCCGTCGATACCGGCTTTATTGTTTTCAACGAACATAACTATCATTATTTCTGTCGGTTTTTAAATGATTTAGGCGTTGCCTCGCAGTTGTCTGATATGAGTTTTAGTGTAACCAACGCACTGACCGGGCTTGAATACAATGCGACAACTCTGGATAAATTATTTTGTCAGCGACGTAATCTGTTACGACCCCGTTTTTATCGTATGGTCAGGGATATATTGCGCTTTTATCGCGAAGCGCCGGCGCTGTTAAACAGCACGGATGATGTATTGACGCTGGGTGACTATTTACAGCAACAACAGTACAGCCAAATCTTTATTGACGACCATATTCTGCCGATGGCTTGCGCCTTATGGTCTGGCCCGCCGGATGTGGTGAAAAATTTTCCGGTGCGTTATTTTGTTGCCTTTATGGCTAATCATCAGATGTTAAAAACGGATAACAGACCCGAATGGCGAACCGTATCTGGCGGTTCTTCAACGTATATCCAGGCATTTATGGAGACATTTAAAGGCGACTTGCGACTGAATTGCCCCGTGCAAGCCATAACCCGAAATAAAACCCAGGTAACGGTAAAAACATCGAAAGGCGAACAACATTTTGACCACCTGATTATGGCTTGTCATAGTGATCAAGCTTTGCGCTTATTACAGGATGCCAGCGAACAAGAAACCGATATTTTGGGTGCCATGACTTTTCAGGAAAATGATGTCGTGCTGCATACCGATACCAGCGTAATGCCCAAGCATCCCAAAGCCTGGGCCAGTTGGAATGCGCTTAAGTTAAGTGAAACCCAGGCGCGTTGCACCGTGACTTATTATATGAATCTGCTGCAAAATCTGGATGCGCCAGAACCTTTACTGGTAACGCTTAATTGCACCGATCGCATTGACCCTGCAAAAATTTTACAACAAAGAAGCTATCATCATCCGGTTTATAACCCGGCCAGTTTGGCAGCACAACAGCGGCGCGATGAAATTAACGGACAAAATAATACCTGGTATGTCGGTGCTTATTGGGGCTGGGGTTTTCATGAAGACGGTGCCAAAAGTGCGCAGGAAGTGGTTGATTTGCTTCAGCTAAAAACATGACTACGCTAAACAGCCGATTATTTCAGGGCTGGGTTCGTCATCGTCGTTATCTGCCCAAAAAACATGCCTTTAACTATCCGGTTTTTATGAGCTGGCTGGATCTTGCCGAGCTGGATCAGGTAATGGCAATAAGCCCCTTTTGGTCTTTGGAACGTTTTAATCTGGTTGGTTTTTATCGCAAGGATTATCTGGGTGACGCCGGGCAGGATTTATCCGACACGGTAAAAAGTCGCATTAAAGACCATACCGGTGAAGATTTTAACGGGCGAATTTGTCTGTTGACGCATTTGCGATTTTTGGGCTTTGCTTTTAATCCGGTGAGTTTTTATTTTTGTTTTCCTGACGGTAGCGAGCAACCCCGTTTTATTCTCGCTGACATCAATAACACGCCCTGGAATGAACGCTACTGCTACGTGCTGGATGCTGGTGAAAATGCCGCCTCTAAAAACAAATGGCTGTTTGAATTTGATAAAGCCTTCCATGTTTCACCGTTTATGCCCATGCAGCAACATTACCGCTGGCAGTTTAGTTTGCAGCAATCAGCCCTGACCATTCATATCCAGTTACAACAGGATAATGATTGCTGTTTTGACGCGACCTTACAGCTAAAAGCACAGCCAATGACCCGGTCTGTGATGCAGAAGTTGCCTTTGCGTTATCCTTTTTTGACCTTATCAGTCGTTATTTCTATTTATTGGCAAGCCTTACGCTTATGGCTAAAAGGCGTGCCTTTTTATGGACACCCTTGATAAACAACCCGAATAAAAATATTGAGAACACTATGAATGCAATCGCTGAAACGTTAAGCAAACAACCGACACGAATAGATTTACTGTTACGTAAAGCGTTTCTGGATAAAATGGCGCGTCTGGAAAATGCCGTATTAACCGTGTCAGATCCCTTGGGTGAATTTGTACTGGGCACTCAGGGCGATGATGGTTTGCAGGCCAGAATTGACGTGCTGGACATGAGTTTTTATCGTCAAGTGGCGCTGGGTGGCTCTATCGGTGCGGCAGAATCCTATATGGATCAGGGCTGGCAAGCAGATGATTTGTGCAGCGTGATACAAATACTGGTGCGTAATCGGGATTTACTCGACAGCATGGAAGGCGGCTTGGCAACACTTGCCAATCAATTGCTTAAGTTTTGGCATTTCGCTAATCGCAACTCCCAACCCAATAGCAAAAAAAATATAGCGGCGCATTATGATCTGGGTAATGATTTGTTTGCCTTGTTTTTGGATCAGCACGGCATGTATTCATCAGCCACTTTTTATAATCCCGAGCTTAGCCTTGAAGAAGCCTCGACCGCCAAGCTGGAGCGTATTTGTCAGAAACTGCATTTGCAACCGGAGGATCATGTTCTGGAAATTGGCACCGGTTGGGGTGGTTTTGCGACGTATGCCGCTAAAAATTATGGCTGCAAAATAACCACGACCACTATTTCCAAAGAACAATATCAGGCCGCCAAGCAACGACTTGTCGATGCTGGCGTGGCTGACCAAGTGACCGTGTTGATGGAAGATTATCGTGATTTACAGGGCAGTTACGATAAACTGGTTTCCATTGAAATGATAGAAGCGGTGGGGCATCATTATCTGGATACTTATTTAAAACAATGTGCGGCGTTGTTAAAACCCAACGGTTTGGCATTGATTCAGGCGATTACCATAGAAGACCGCTATTACTATCAAGCCTTAAAAAGCGTGGATTTTATCAAACGTTATATTTTTCCCGGCAGCTTTATTCCCTGTGTCAGCGCGATTGTCGCCAGCGCCTCACGCTGTACGGATTTGCGCTTGATTAATCTTGAAGATCAGGGTGAAAGCTACGCGCTGACCTTAAACAGTTGGCGCAAACGCTTTATGGCCGCGTTGGATCAAGTCAGAGCGCAGGGTTACAACGAAGAGTTTATTCGCATGTGGGAATTTTATTTGTGCTATTGCGAAGGCGGTTTTAAAGAAAAATCCATTTCCAATGTGCAGTTATTACTGGCCAAACCCGGCAATCGTCGTCAGCAATGGTTACCGGTTTATGACGCTAAATAACTGGATTAATATGTTGTGGATGCAGGCGCTATGGTTTGGCGCTATTATTGGAGCAGCCGAGAAGCTATTTTGGCTGGCACCGGTGCTGCTGACAGGCTTTATAGTTTGGGAATTTCGCCCGGCCAGACGCGTTTATGGTGACTTTCAGTTAATGCTGGTCGCCTTGCTAATAGGGCTGATACTCGATACTACCTGGGTAAAGTTGGATTGGATTAAATTTGCCCCCGACTTTGCTTTATCCGGGCGAGCGCCTTTATGGATCTTGCTGTTATGGGCGGGCTTGGCATTAACACTAAATCATTCTTTGGCCTGGTTACAATCACGATTACTGCTTGCCGGTGTGTTAAGCGGTTTAAGTTGCCCCTTATCTTACCTTGGAGCAGCACGCTTGGGGGCGGTCGATATTGTCAGCGAATCCTGGTTATGGCTAATTGTGTTGAGTTTAAGTTGGGCGGTTAGCATCCCGTTATTACTGTGGCTGGCTAACCATTTAAAACAAATAAAACAAGGGGCGTAAAGTATGTTTAGTCTGACTGTTGTAGCCGTAATAAGTATAATGGCCATGTTATTGGCTTGGAACTGGCAAAAAAACCACGCCAATGCCGGTATTGTTGATGTTGTCTGGGCTTTTGGAATGATGTTTGCCGGGCCTTGGTATGCCTTGACCGGTTCGGCACCGTTATGGTTAAAATTGAGTTTGGGGTTACTGACCTTTAGCTGGTTTTTGCGCTTGGGTTTTTATTTACAGCACCGCGTGTTTTCAGAATCCGAAGATGGCCGCTATCACGCCATGCGAAACGCCATGAAAGATAGTGTTGACATAGGTTTTTTGCTGTTTTTTTTATTGCAGGCCGGATTTATTTGCCTGTTATCGTTGCCTTTCTGGGCAGTTGCACAAAACACGCAGCCACAAACACCACTGGTTATTGCAGCCTTGCTGCTTGCCGTTTTAGCGTTATACGGAGAAACCACTGCCGATCAACAATTATCCGACTTTAGAAATAATCCCAAAAATAGTGGCTTAACCTGTCGCAAAGGCTGGTGGCGATATTCAAGACACCCCAATTATTTTTTTGAATGGCTGCACTCGTTTGCCTACCCGCTAATGGGGTGGGGCGGTGATTATCAATACTGGTTATGGCTGGCTCCGGTAGTGATGTTTTGCTTTTTATATTTTTTTACCGGCATTCCGTTTACCGAACAACAAGCTTTACGCACTCGAGGCGACGATTATCGCTTGTACCAAAAAACCACCAGCCTGTTTTTTCCCTGGTGGCCAGAGGCTTGAATGACCTCCTATTATCCATAAGTTATTAAAATTTGTTATAGACTGGCTTAGAAGTAAAGCAACATTAAGCTCCCTCTCCCTCCGGGAGAGGGCTGGGGTGAGGGTGATCGAATGTCGCTTTATTTCTACATGGCTCTATACTGATCACGAAGAACACGAAGAACACGAAGAACACGAAGAAAGAAAACTTCGTGTCCTTCGGTCAAAGCGGCACATCCCTGTGCTCTTTGTTCCGTGTTTTAGGCTACCAACTTAAGTCGGGACAGATAACTTTCCGGGAACGCCGAGCCCCAGCTCGGCATGGGATAATCAAACCGATTACTAACTATTGGTGACTACGCCGAGCTGGGGCTCAGCGCTCCCGGAATCAACAGGCCAGTTTTATTTATCTGTCCCGCTTTAAATTGGTAGCCATTTATTGCGAGTAATCTTATAGCACAAAATCCGCGCTGACGAGCGAAGGGCTACCTACCAGGGCTATTTCAAAATCAGCCACTGTATCGCCATTGGTATCGCCGGCAAGAATGCCATTGAAATAATTCAACTGACCAGCCACGCCGGTAAATGCTTTCGCACCCATATAAGTAAAGCCCTGATTACCGGCTATCTTAATGTTGGCGTCGATATCGGCCAAATCAATCTTGTCACCTTGGCTATGGGTAAAGTCCGTGATGGTGTCTCTAGCTGAACCCTTGACGCTTTCAGCGCTGGTGTTAAAGTCAAAAGTATCACTGCCGGTGCCGCCGGTTAGTTTGTCGGTGCCTAAACCGCCGATGAGGATGTCGTTGCCTGCCAAACCCAAGATGGTATCGTTACCAGACAAACCATTAAGCGTGTTGGCTGCTGCATTGCCGGTCAAAGTGTTGTTGAGCACGTTACCGGTGCCATTAAGTGTCGCTGTGCCGGTTAAGGTCAGATTTTCAACGTTGTTTCCCAGTGTGTAAGTGATTGAGCTGTTGACAGTATCAGTTCCGGCATTCGCATTCTCAGTGACTACATCGCCAGCGTTATCGACCACATAAGTGTCATTGCCTAAACCGCCAATCATTTTGTCAGCACCGGCACCACCGTTTAGCGTGTTGGCTGCTGCATTGCCGGTCAAGGTGTTGTTAAGCACGTTACCGGTGCCATTAATTGCTGTTGTACCGGTTAAGGTCAGGTTTTCTACATTGTTTCCCAGTGTGTAAGTGATTGAGCTGTTGACAGTATCAGTTCCGGCATTCGCATTCTCAGTGACTACATCGCCAGCGTTATCGACCACATAAGTGTCATTGCCTAAACCGCCAATCATTTTGT
>Ga0194056_10000466_pt1 | contig 22185 bp, 19 predicted proteins | sample SepL4413m_MetaG_FD_155458 | JGI IMG/M metagenome (GOLD analysis project Ga0194056, IMG submission 155458) | Anoxic zone freshwater microbial communities from boreal shield lake in IISD Experimental Lakes Area, Ontario, Canada - Sep2016-L442-13m | ecosystem: Environmental > Aquatic > Freshwater... | reverse complement strand
TTACATCACCCTCACCCCGGCCCTCTCCCCTCGAGGGAGTAGTCCAGGAGCACTTGATTCCCATCTTTCCTCTCCCCTTGGGGGAGAGGATTTAGGTGAGGGGTATTCCCGAACATGTATATGTTATTTATTAGCACCTCCTTACTGATCAGGGGGATTGCTTGCGGCAACCTTGGCCACGAGTTCCTCAAGTTGCGTCTCGGTGTAGGGTTTTACGAGCACGCCCTTAAACCCGTAGAAGGGGAAATTTGACATCACTGGGCCCTCGGCGTAGCCGCTGGACACAATCGCCTTGGCGTGGGGATCCATCGCCAGTATTTCCTTGAGCACTTCCTGCCCGCCGATGCCACCGGGGATGGTGAGATCTAGAATGAGCACGTCAAAAGGTGTGCCGGCTTTCAGCGCCTGTTTATACAATTCTATGGCCTGGCGACCATCGGCAGAGGTTTCTACCAGGCAACCCATTCGATTCAGCCAGCGGGGGATGACCATCAGGATAAATTCCTCGTCATCCAACACCAGTACTTTAATAGAGGGCTTTAAACTAGTGGGTCCGGTATCAGGCTGGCTTTCCGGGAGAACGGGAAGGACTTCAGAGGCCGGTAGATAGACTGTGACAGTGGTGCCTTTACCCAGTTCTGAAGCCACGGCGATGGTGCCTCCGTGTTTGCTGATGATGGAATAGGTTGTCGCCAGTCCCAGTCCGCAGCCGGTATGCTTGGTGGTGAAATAGGGGTCGAATATCCGGTCAAGCGTCTTCGGATCGATGCCGATCCCTTCATCCCGCTCCGCCTGCGCCCGGAGATCGTGGAGCAAGCGGTTCTCATCTGTTGTGCTTTCGGCTTTTTCGCTCATGGACGTCTCGCAGTCTTCTTATGTACCCCGCCCGGGGCCCGGGCCTTGCAAAACTTCTTTTACGGCCTTCAGCAGGGCGCCGGCGTCATGGGTTACCAGGTACTTTCTGATGCCCGTGGTTTGCCGCAGATGTTCCTCTTCTTCTTTGTTTTTTGCCACGATGCTCGTATCATAAAGAACGACGGGTATGGACTGTGTGCGCGGCATGGCTTGCAGAATTGACGACACCGAATCGCCATTCATTCCGGTCAGTATCTGTTTCACCAGGACGACGTCAGGCAGACAGACTGCGGCTTTTTCCAATACTTCCGGTCCGGTTGCGGCTTCGTCGATCACGAAGCCGTCGGCGCGAAACGCTTTGACCACCCGTTCCGCGACCTCCAGATCATCTTCCCCGATCAGAATAGTTTTGAGGCTGGCCCGCTTATGCTTTTCAAGAATTTCATGGATCTTGCCCACTAGTTCGGTCTTGTCGCAGGGTTTTGTGATAAACCCGTCAATTGGAATCCCGCGAAAATAGTCTTCCGTCGTCGTGCGAGCCGTGAAAACGATGACTGGATACGGCAGAGTGCCATTGCTCAGCATGATCTGCCTCAGAAAACCGATTCCGCCCATGCCGGGCATGCTGATGTCCAGCAGGATGATGTCGGGAGGGAGACGGGCGATCTTATCCAAGGCCTCTTCCCCGTTCTCGGCGACTACGACATCGAATCCTTTGAAGGTCAGGAAATCGCTCAACACTCTGAGGATAAGCCTGTCATCGTCTACGAAGAGAATGCGTTTCGTATCATTTGGTTTCATAACTCACGGTCCCTTTCGTTTTAAGTTTTCAGTACAGTGGATGAAGATACTCCTTTGATCGCTGCTTCGATACTGTCCAACAGATCCTCTTCACGCCATGGTGTCGACAGGACCGGAATTTCCAGTCCATTCAATATCCCCCGCATGGCAGGATCCAGACTTCCACGCGCTACCCCCACAAGGGGTATTCCTGTCAGATCGGGATCGGCCTTCATGCGAAAGACAAGGTGGGATTCGTGCATACCCGAATTTGGAACGTCGAGGATTCCCACGTCGGGCCGGGTCTGGCGGGCGAGGTTCAGGACTTCGTCGTGGTTTGCACATGCGCTGACATGATAACCCCAGGCGCGCAGTTGCTGCTCAAGCAGTTTTCTCGCGACTCCATCGTTATGAGCGATCAGGATGGACGGCGGGGGCACTGCAGGCAGGCTGAAGGACACGCGGGTTCCCCGCTCCCGGCCCGGTGGTGGACTCTGGACTGCCAGTCGGCCGCCATGAAGCTCGGCGATCTCCTTGGCGATAGACAATCCCAGGCCGGTACCGCTGATATGTTCGCCCGCTCTAAAGTATTTTTCGGTGACCCTGGCCAGGTGTTGCGGGGCGATGCCGATACCGTTGTCCGTAATTTCTGCCACCAGGCTGTTGTCGTCTCTGTGCAACTCGATTTCCACCCTCCCCCCCTCGGGGGTGAACTTGATGGCATTGCCGATAATGTTGATGATTGCGCGTACCGTCTTGAATGCATCGCATTCCACAAACCCCAGTTCTCGACAGGGGGAGAGAGCCAGTTCTATATGCTTGACCTGCGCCTGAGCGCACAGCGCCACCGCCCCCCGCTGGATGAGCCTGTCAAACAGCAGTTTCGCCCGGTGCAGTTGCATGGTTTTGGATTCCAGGCGGCTGAAATCCAGAATATCCTCGACGGTACGCGCCATCCTCTGGCAGTCCATATCCAGCATTTTCAGATACTCAGCCACCCGGTCCGGCAGGGGACCGGCCACCCCCTCCAGGAGGTTCGTTATTCCGAAATTCATTGAGGTAAGCGGCGTTTTCAACTCATGCGATACACTGGAAACGAATTCCGACCTGGCCCGGTCGTTCTCCTCCAGACGCGCCACGGCCTTGCTCAGTTCGTTTGTCCGCGCGGTCACGCGCTGTTCCAATTCTGTGTTGAGTCGGAGAACCGCTTCCTCGGCCTCCTTGCGTTCCGTGATGTTGCGGTTGATGCCCAGCAGCCCGGTGATGTTGCCGTCGTGGTCGTGCAAGGGCACCTTGGTCGTCAACACCCACTGGGTGTTACCTGCGAAGTCTTTGATGGCCGCCTCGCGGTTGACGCAGGGCTGATTGCAGCGCAAGAGTGCCTGTTCTTCCGCCAGGAACTGCGCAGCCAGTTCATGCGGGAAAAGGTCAAAATCGGATTTTCCGACGATCTGGCCGGGGGAAGAGGCTCCAAAGAAACGGGCGGTCACAGGGTTGACCGCCACGAATCGACTGTCCTTATCCTTCAGATAGACCTGATCTGGAATGTTGTCAATGACGCTGCGCAGGAGATCGTGCTCCTCGGCCAGTACCTGCTGCGCACGACACCGCTCAATGGCATAGCGGATTGCCCGCGCCAGTACAGCACCTTCGTCCACAGGTCCCTTGACGATGTAGTCCTGAGCGCCCTGCTGGACTGTCGTGATGGCCAGCTCCTCGTCATCCAGGCCGCTCAGCACGATGATCGGCGCCCGTACTGCTGCCGCGCGAATGTGAGCGAACGTTGCGAGTCCCTGACTATCGGGCAGTCCGAGGTCCAGGAGAATAAGGTCAATCCCTCCGTCATTGGCCAGCTCACGGAGCGCGGCGGAAAGACAATTGGCCCGGCGAAAATGGAACGAACCATACTTTCCTCCTGACAACATCTTCTGCAACAGCAGGGCATCGCAGTCGTTGTCTTCCACGAGAAGGATCTTGACGGTCGCCGACGTCGCACTCTCAATTGTGTCTGTGTCATTCAATGGCTCTTTCTCCTCGCTCGAATGGAGAAACCTTCTACTTCACAAACCTACCACGATCAAGAATGAGGCAATATAAGGGAAACCCTGATTTTATCGTCAGGTTATCCCTGAGCTCGGGGGCAGGAAAGTTGAAAGGCTCCCTGCCGTACGAGGCGGCAGGGAGCCCCCGAAGGACAACTTGACCGGCATGATAGGATGCCTAGTTCGAATGATGAAAACTTCAACACCAGCAACACATGATCCCTATGGCGTTTGGCGCAGTCCTGCCTATCGCCTCTTTTCTGCTGGCTGGTTGGCCCTGACGATGGCGGGTCAGATTGAAATGGTGGCGGTGGGGATGCATATCTATACCCAGACGCAGACGGTGATGGCCCTGGGCTGGATGGGGCTGGTGAAAGCCCTGCCGGTGATGTTGTTATCGATTGCCGGCGGGCAACTGGCGGACCGGTTCAACCGGCAGAAGTTGATTATCGTGACGCAGGCGGCGGGAGTGGTTGCGACGGCAGGAATGCTGGCGGCGGCATGGCTGCAAGTGCCGGTCCAGTGGTTTTATGTGTGTTTATTGCTGAGTTCAATTTCGCAGGCGCTCGGGGGGCCGGCGCGTGCCGCCCTTTTGCCGCAATTGGTGCCTGTGGCGCTCTTCAGCAATGCCATGGCCTGGAATACCAGTCTTTTCAGGGTGGGCACGATGGTCGGTCCGGTGTTCGGCGGGCTGCTTCTTGGACTGCATGACACCACGCCGCCGGCGCTGGCCCTGGCGTTTCTGCTCCGTAGTGGCGGCTTGTTGGCGATCGGGCGGCTGAAACTGCCGATGCAGGTGCGAAAGGCGGTGGACATTTCGCTGCAGAGCATGATGGAGGGGATCCGGTTTGTGAGGGACAATAAGGTGATTCTGGCCACCATCACGTTGGATATGTTTGCCATGATGGTGGGGGGTGCGACCTATTTATTGCCTGTGTTTGCCAAAGATGTTTTACATGTCGGTGGGCTTGGTTTGGGCTTTTTACGGGGGGCGGAAGCTTCGGGCGCGATTGTGATGGCCATGGCGATTGCGCATTTGCCGCCGATCCGGAATGCCGGCCGAGCCATGCTCTGGGCGGTGGCCTTGTTTGGCGCGGCCACCATTCTGTTCGGCTTGTCGCAATGGTTCTGGCTGTCCATGGTCGCCATGTTTCTTGTGGGGGCCAGTGATAACATCAGCGTCATTGTGCGACACACGCTGGTGCAGGTATTGACCCCAGATCACATGCGGGGGCGGGTCTCAGCCGTAAACAACGTGTTTATTACGGCGTCAGATGACCTGGGCGGGTTCGAGTCGGGTGTGAGTGCGAGGGCATTTGACCTGATGACGTCCGGGCTGGGTTGGGCGGCGCCAGGCTTGTCGTCACGCATTGCCGGGGCAATGGGTTCGGTTATTTTCGGGGGCATCGGGGCGGTGGTGGCGGTGGCCGGCTGTGCCCGCCGCTGGCCGGAAGTGTTGCAGTTGGGTTCGCTCCGTGACATCCGGCCGGGGGAAGCGGTCATGGTTCGCGAGAGGGTGGTCGAGGAAGAGGCGCTGAAATAGAGTGGCGTTGGAGAGACTTTAAAATGGACCCTGCGTTCGCCGGGGACGTCGACCTAATACCCCTCACCTCAATCCCCAGCCCAAGGTGAGAGGAGGCAGATTAAGAGTCTTCCTCAATAGGGGTCTCCACCTTCTCCTTGGCGTAAACCCAGATCGCGAAGCGGGTGATGATCAACACTCCATAAAACGCGAGAGCTGCCCAGAGGGGGATGGGTGGGGCCTTCATGTAACCGTGAGGGATGGCGGCAAACCATTTGGCGGATTCGGTCATCAGGACAATCAAGGCCAGATTGGCATGGTTGAAAAGATCGGCAAAGAACAGCGCGCAGGAACCCAGTGTTAGTGACAGAACCCCTGTGATGATGACGAGTGAGGACAATGGAACTACGAGCAGGTTGGCCGGCAGGCCGATGGGGGAGAAGGTACCGAAGAAGAGGATGGTTAGCGGCATAGTGACCAACCAGGCGGCCAGTGAGACAGACAATAACTCGCTGAAGCCGTGCCATAGGGATCGGAGGAATTCCTGCCACTTTGGGTCAGGTTCGAGTTTTAAGGGATCATGCACGAAACACCTGTGGAGTAACCCGGAGAATACTGGGCAGAACAAAATCAGCCCCAGCACGGCGATATAGGAGAGCAGGAAGCCGATATTGACCAGATCGTCTGGTGAAATGCCGAGGATGATAATCGCGGATGCGGCCAGCGTGGTATAAATGTCCGGCTTGCGACCGATCAGCGGGGCAATCCAATACACAATCCCCATGATGCAGGCGCGAATGGCGCTGGGCTGAAGACCGGTCATGGCGGTATAGAGGATCAGGAGTGGACCCATAAAAAGCACCCAGCGGGTTCTGGGCAGGCCACAGGCGGCCAGGATGAAGATGATGGCACCGCCTAAGATCACGACGTGAGAGCCCGAAATCGCGAACACGTGGAGTGTACCGGTATTTGCGAAGGCCTGGTAAAGATCGCGCGGGATTTGACTGTAGTAGCCGAGAAGAATGGAGTTCAGAATACACATTTGTTCGGGGCGGTCAGCAATGCCATGCGAGAGGAGCCGGCCTGCCCATATCCGGCCTTGAAGACATCTTTTAATCACAGCATTTCCTTGTTCTCGATCAAGTGGTTTCGCCTTCGAGGCGGAGCCTGAAAAGAAAAGCCCCCCGGGCTTGCCCGCGAAAAGCCCCTGTTTATAAACGGCCTGATTTAGATATCCGGAAAAAGTCCAGCGTTCACCATAGGCAGGAATATGGGTGGCGGTCTTTGCAAAGAGGCGAATGCGAACTTTTCCCGTGACTGCCTGCCAGTTATTTGACCATCCGGTTCGTACCTGTTCGGCCATAACAGGGAATTTCCATGTCGATTTCCCGCTCAATGTGGTGGTGCAAACAGGCTCATCGCTGACGATTCCCGTCAGGCTGGCGCCGGCAGGGAGTTTGATCAAGGCGGGGATGGAGGGCAATGAACCGGTGATATTGGCGGAGGCATTTGCCCAGCCGATGCTGAGGACGGCGGAAAGAATGAGCCGGGTAGCGGGCAGTTTTGGAATCCAAGCCAGCAATAAACAGGCGGAGGCCGTTAGCAATAATGTTACTTGAGAGAAGGGAAAGGCCAATCCAAGGGCTGTCCCTGTGACAAAGGAAATGGCGAGGCCAGTCAAAGGGCGGCGCGGGAGCGGGATAATGAGTTTTCTCCTGTTACAGAAATTTGCGAACAGGAGGAAGTGTGAAATGAAGCTAAGAGTAAATCAATGCTAAATATAGCTAACTTACAAAATCGACTTGCTATCGATCCCCTCTCCCCTTGAGGGAGAGGGTTAGGGTGAGGGGAGACGGCCTGTGAGGTAAGCCATAATTAGAAGATTCGCTTCATGGCAATGGTCCGGAAACCCCTCACCCCGGCCCTCTCCCTCAAGTGGAGAGGGAGTGTTGTTTTCTTGTTGGCTAATTTTTGGGCTTAGACCCGGGGAGGGCTGCCGCAGGTTTAAAGGTCCAGTTGATTTCCCGGTTAATGGTGAAGTTGTAGTTTGTGACGTTCAGGTCAGGATATCCTGCCAGAGTCAGGCGGAAGTCGTGAGGTCCAACCGGAAGTTGGAGAGTACTGGGGGTGACATTATCTGGCTGTAATGCACCGTCAATGTAAATAGCGGCGCGCGGGGGAGTGGATCGGACTGTCAGGGTGATAGTTCGTTTGGCGGCTGGGATCTTTTTTTTGCCGGGTTTATCCAGGGATGAAACCTGCAATTCAAAGCCGACAGGAAAGGGGATCCGATCGGGGGAGGGGGTCCGCAGGTTGAGGTGATAGCCATTTGAATCAGCAGGCCAGTCCATAATCGAGAGATCGTTAAATTTCGGTATTCGTAACAATCTGTATTGAATTCCCGGATTGGCAAAGTTGGTTACTGTTGCGACAAAGATAATTTCCATAGTGGTTTCGCTCATTACACTGTTCTTCATGATAGAATTTGTGCCCATTCGCATTTCTGCCAGGGGGAGCTCCAGAACTTCCATGCTGTTGATGTTTGCGGTCAGAGTTCCTACGGTTATCCAAGTTGGAGATTCGCCGGATTCCGCCATGGTAGGGGTGGAGGCTGCCACGGTGGTGTCATTTGTCCCGGATCCCCCCGGGGGAGTGTGACTGCCGGCAGACGTTCCTGCCGCAACTTTTTTTTGTGGGGGCGCCGAGGACTCCTTTATCATCACCTGGAAGCGTTCATCCATTTTAACGCGGGCTTCCGGACTGGTAAGAGCGGGGGATGATTTTTGGCATTGCGCGGCAAACTCATCTGAAAACTGTTTAAAAACTTTGGCTTGTTCCTTGGTGGCATAGGAGTCGATAAGGGCGCGGCCTGTGTTGAATTCCGCAATGGTGCTTTCAAGTTCGCGTCTTACTTTTGGAGGGATTTCAAACGTTCCGGTGGCATTGAGATCGGACAAAGCGGTGGCGAAAATGGAACTGGCGGCAGTGGCGATGGCGATGCCGGTGGTGTTGCGGGTTTTCCTCTTTTCTTTCAGCATCTCGCCGGCTTCATCCTGGTAGCGTTTGATGTGCCCGGTCATGGTTGCCTTATGCTTGTCCCGGGCTGCCAACAACGCGGTATTGTAGCGGTCGACAATGCTGGAAAATTCCGGGGTCTGAGTGTCGGGGAGCGCCACATCGTCAGCGGCCACTGCCTGAACGTGGCAGCTGACGGCCAGCAGCAGTAACCCCACAAGCATTCCGCCGGGCGTTTTTACGGAGCAGGTTTTTGGCTTCGGGGAGTATCTGGAAACTCGTGAAGTCCCTGTGGCTTGAGTGTGTAGGACCATAATGCCGCCTCCTTTTCAAATGCCGTCACCGTGATCCTGGAAATAACAGCCGGGTAATTGGTGTTGAATAAATGCTCCCCATAGATCTCCTGCAAATTATGGATATTCCTTGGAACACGGAAGCTTATGTTGCAATCCAGGCTGTCTACCATCTTCACATCACGTATGCGGTAGGTAAATACAGCGGGTTCGATGATTTTGGGTCCGGCAGATTGGTGTGAAGATGGATTGGGAAATTCCTGGCGATACGTACAGTCAAAGGCGAGCATTTCGTAGGTGCGTGTTTCACCTGGGGCGAAACGAACTGTGAAGATCTGGGTCCCGTTTTTCACGGGATCGGGCGTCACTTCAATCTCGCTGACCGGACCGGCGTTGGCGAGGCGTATGATTGTGCTCAGAAAAATAATAAACCAAACCCGGTGCATGTAGTGCCCTTTGAAAGTTGCGCTTAATCAATTTTGGCCACGCGGCGATAGCGGCCGTGATACATCTCGGCCAGTTGTTTAAGGAAGCTATTCCCCTCCTTGTCGATGGCGAAGCCGATGGCATGAACCACGGGCGGTTTTTTGCCTTTACCGGAGTAATATTTCTCCTGGAGGATGTTAAAATGCTGAATAAAGTCTGTCAGAGTCCACATCCCTGGATCCGCCATGGGTGGCGGGGTCGGCCGGGCAGGTCCAGCAGGACCAGCGGCATGGTGCGTGCGAACTTCCCAGTGGCCTTCGATGGCCGGGGATCCATGGTCTACAGCTTGTCCTTCCTTTAAGCCTCCCTTGCTTGGTGCGCGGGCGGGGGTGGGCGGAATCCAGACCCTCTCGCTGGTGGCGGGCGCAGCCGGGACAGTGGCCATTTGTGCCATTTGCGCTTCGTAGGCGGCGAGAGCTCCCTGATTTTGCTGTTGCCAGGCCTGCACCATCTGGGAATGTGCCTGTATTTGCTGGGCGGTGACCCCCTTCTTTACCATGGGTTTGCCGTCGCTGATGATCAGAATCGTATCCGCCCCCTGTTCGAATGCGGCGGTGAGCGCGATGTCGAGGCGAGTTGATCCCCCTGCCGTTGGGATCCCGATATTGGCGGGCTGGAGATTGCCGGAGGTCAGACCATAGTTTCCTTCCGTGTTGAAACCACGCAGAAACATTTTGGATTTAGTTTTATTGTCTTCCGTCGCAACCACGACATTTGTTTCAAAAGCGCTGGCGGCGTCAGCGAAAACGATGATGTTGAACATGGCGCCCGCGTTCAAGGCGTCAATGACTTCATTAATTCTGTTTTTCACACGCGCATAACCGCGCGGACCGCCCTTGTCATCTTCAACCATGCTGATAGAGACGTCGACCAGGATGGCAATCCGGTCACCACGTCCGCGGATCCCGAAGAAATCAAAAGCGGATACTCCGTTGCCAAAGCCACTGAGCCCATAGCCAGTGCCCAGTCCGGATCCCAGGCCGGTGCCGCCAAACGCTTTGAATTTGGGCTGGAAACTTGTTTTGACCGCCTTGGCATCCATTTTAATTTCAGGCATCGTAATGTTCGCCGTGGTGCGGGTGGACACCAGGCGCGGGGCCATCGACGGCCGGCTTGAGCTTCGCTGTTGTTTGGAGACCTTGACTTTGAACTCAAGTTTCCTGGGTTCATAGCTTTTCATCGGGGGCGGCTGCCCGACGAAGGTGGATTCGCGGTTGTAGAATATGTTGCTGATGACAAAGACGGCGGCAATCAGGAGCAGGCTGCCATGAAACACAAGGCTGCCGAGCAGGCTTCGCCGGAGCATGCCAGACATCGTGACCTGCTTTCTGGCGGAGAGCCATTCTCTGAACTTTTCCAGTAATGGGTTCATAAGTATTTCAGTAAAAGTGTCTATTAGCCTGATCCAAAGGTGACATCCTTGATGCCGGCGCCTGCACAGGCATTCATCACTTCAATAACCCGTTCATAATTTGCGGTGTCTTCGGCCTGAATCGTGATCATGTGTTTGGATTTGGCGGCCTCGGACGCCAGACGGTAACGAATCAGGGTGGCGACCAGATCGGGCATGTTTTTGCCTTCAAAAACGCGTCCGTTGAGAACGACCGTTCCCTTGGCATCCACCTCAATGACCTGTTCATCAGGCATATCCACGGGTCCACCCTGGGCGACCATTCCCGGCAGGGTGATGCCCAGATCTGTTTCCTCCTGCCCCAGCCTGGTGGTGATCATAAAGAAGATCAGCAGGAACATGACGGTATCAATCATGGGTGTAAGGTCGATCCGCGCTTCATCGACATGTGATGATGCTTTGATTTTCATGGCTTAGGGAGCTCCCATTGATAAGTCCTGCAAAAACGTGGCGAAAATCACGTCCGAGACCCCCGCGGCGGCGCAAGCGCCCATGGCCTTTCTGACATTTGAAAACTGCACATTACGGTCAGCGCGCAGATAGAGCCGGAGGTTCGGTTCCCGTTTGACTTCCGCCTCCATGATTTTGGTAAGCCCCTCCTCATTAACCAGCTGTCCGGAAATGAGGAATTGCTTGTCGGGGGTCGCCGTATCTCCTTGTAGCGTCCGATATCCTGGCTGGACCACATTGACGATACCCCGCCGGCTCGGATCCTTCTGTTTGGCGGCATTGGGGGCGATAGGCAATCTGACATCCCCCGGGGTGTCGAGTTTGGACATGGTGGCCGAAGTCATGAAGAAAATAAGCAGGAGAAAGACACAGTCAATCAAAGGCACGAGTTCGATGTGTACCTCTTGAATTTCCTTATCTGCTCCAATTTTCATAAACGCTTCACCTTCCAGGTACTCAATTAGGTTTTCGGCTGATCGGCGGTTGCCGCAGTCGAAAAGCGCGTAGTGGTGACGCCGGTGATATGGTCAAGAATCTCGGTGAAGTGCGCTTCGGCTTCCTTCATCGTGGTGTTTAACACATTCCGGAAAAAGAAGTAGAGGCCCATGGCGGTGATGGCGATTAAAAGTCCCGAGGCCGTACAGACCAGCGCCTCACCGATGTTCTGGGCGAGAATTTCGGGCTTGCCCATGCCGCCTTGACCGATTTTAGAGAAGGCTCCAATCATACCACTGACGGTTCCAAGCAAGCCCCACATAGGCGACATGGAGGTCATGAGTGACAGGAAGTTCACATAAAAACCGTAACGCGACTCTTCGCGACCAGCAGTTTCTGAAATGGCCGCTTCCATTTTAGGGCGACAGCCGGCGATATCATCGGGATTGAAATGTTTTAACCCGTCAGCCAGCGACTTCGTGAACAGCGTGTCCGTGGATGTGGCCAACTGCCAAACTTGACTGACATCCCCGTTGGCTGCGGCCACCTTCATTTGACCCAGCAGCTCGGGCGGCAGCATTTTTCTGGCGTTCACCCGCTGGAAGTTAATGATGGCCAGTGAGACCGTGATGATCGAACAGGCGCCCAGGAAATACATGGCCCACCCGCCGGATTTGATCATATCCCACAGGGTGGTGGCGTGGTGGACTTTGAGGTCCGCCGCTTCTGCTGTAACGGTCTGGCCGGTTTGGGCAAATACGATTTGATTTATGCCGACCCAGATACAAGATGCCAATATCAGAACTGCCAGTGTTTTTCTCATGTTATGTTCCTTATTCTCGCTTTTACATATTCCCGTTGTGTTATAACCGGTGTTATCCAATCAATCATTTTAGAGCTTCAGTTTTAGCCGCCTTGGCGCCAGCACTGGCTTTTCCCGCTTGTTTCGCTGCATCCATGGCACTCGTTTTGGGCGGAGGCGGCTTGGCGCCCGGTTCGGGTGGAGGAGCGCTGGCGTCTGCCGCAGGTGCTGTCTCTCCCTTTTTGCCGGATTGCATATCCGCTTCATCCACTTCGATGGTCGTACTCGTCTCTTCGAGAATGGGTGCCCGCTCATCACCCTTGAGTAGAGCGGTGACTTTGGTGTTCACATTCTCATTTAATCCGAAGAAAACCACTTCAACTGATGACTTTTCCGGATCCTTGGTCAGCCCCTTATCCATGATGTATTTCAAGTGTTCACGGGCGGTGGCTGACCATTCGGTATCAGGGAAAACTTTGGCGACTTCATAGTAGACGTCCCTGGCCCGGTAAGGTTCCAGCAGATCTTCATACAGCCGGGCTGATAAAAGCAGGGCATCCGGAAAAACGTCGATATCCTTATTTTCAAATGCCAGGGAACGTGTGACGGCGTTCATGGCCTCCCGCATGTCGCCCCGGGCGACCTTAAGCACCGCCTGTGCATACCAGTATAGTCCCCAGCTGGCATCACCAATTTCCGGAGTTTGAGCCGCCTTGAGCTGGGCCTCGGCCTGAGGGTAATTCGTGATGGCGATGAGGCAGAGGACGCCTTTCAGCCGGGCTGACTCGGCATCTTCAAACCACTGGGCTTTGGCGAGAATTTCAAGGACTTTATAGGCTTCCACATAGAGGCGGCGCGCCTTGTCTTCGGCGTTGGCCTTGCGGTGTCCCTCGGCCACCTTGATCATGGCGCTTCCCATGGTATAGGCAAGGCCCGCGGCGTTGTTATCCGTGATATTTAAATAAGGCAGCAAGGGCGTTATGACGGGCCAGAGTGAAGTGGCCACGACGGTCCAATTACGGTTCGCGAGGGCGCGGCTGAAGGGGTCAGCTTCGAGTTGCAAGTCGAAATCCAGACTGACAACACTGGCAAGTTCAATACTGAGAGACGCCTCCTTGGGTCCCCCCTTCTCGCGATAAGCAAGTTTATTCCCCTGCCTGCCGACGAGTTCCACTTCCAGGGATTCATTCTTGCCGGAACGTTGTGTGGCTGTAAGTGTAGCGTTGATCACTGACGGCATGGAGGAGGCGGCGGCGGTGACTCCGGTCTGGGCCATAGCCGTCAGGGTGCCGGTCAGAGCTGTCATGATCATCACGTTTATGAATAGGTGTTTCATAACTGCCGCCTTGAGAGTGTTGCCAGGGCTTTCTCAGCCTCCTGATATTCAGGAAAGGCTTTGTAGTCGGGATTGGCGATCATTTCCTGCAGTGTTTCCGTGGCCTTACTGTAGAGCTGCAGGCGGGTCAGGCACTCTGCTCTTGCCAGATAGGCTTTTGCGCTCCACTGCGCGAATTTGCTATACATGACGTAGATGCGTTCGTAATAAGCGCAGGCCTGTTCCAGATTCTTGAGAAGCCGGGCGCATTCTCCCCTCCCGAAGAGGGCGGGGGGCCAGAGGCCTTTCCATTCCTTGACGGAAAGAATGGATTTATAGCACTCGTCGGCTTCAGGGTACTTGCCCATTTTGATGTAAATATCACCTAGCATCTGAAGCGCCTGGCCACCTTCCGGAGATGCGGCATAAACCTCCTTGATAATGGTCAGGTGTTTAATGGCTGTTTTATAGTTTTTGTCTTCAAGTGCGTATTTTGCGAGCACCATCCGGGCGCTCAGGGCCGTGTCGGTCTCGGCAAAATCCCTGATGATGATCTGGGCGGTGGCGAGTACCAGTGCGGTGTCCTGTCGCTTTTGGGCTTCATCCAAAATCAATTCAAGTACACCCGTGCTGGCGTTGGTGAGGTTGCTGGTCCTGACCAGTTGGTCCATGAGCGCGGCCTTCTCCTCATTGGAGATGCCGGGCTTGTATAGCAGTGCGCGCTTAAGGCGAAGGGTCAAGGCCACCTGTTGGTCTTTTTCAGATTGCCGGCAAAGCTCTTCCATTTCTTTCCAGGCAAAGGCCGAGATGGCTTTATCGGAGGTCTTTCCCTGGCCAATCCAGTCTTCGAGAATCAGATCGATGCCGAGGGCTTTGCGGTCAACCCCGTAGCGTGCCACGGCCTGCCTGAAGAATTCCAGTGCCCCGCGCTGCTCGCCGGCATCCTTGAGTGCGGTTCCGATCCAGTAAATGGCTTGAGGGATGTTGCTTCCCTCGCGATTCGTTTTGATGTAGTTCTTGAAATGGTCGATGCATTGGGTGAACTTGCGCAATTCGCACAATATTTCGCCAGCCTTGAAGGCGGCGTAGTTATAGAACTCGATATTGACGTCATACCTGGGTACCTGGAGATAGCATTCCACGGCTCTGGGAAGGTCGGCGCGGGTGGCGGCGGTATCCCCCATCATCATGTAGCCCTCCCCGCAGAGCATATTGGTGGGATAGGTGGTTACGAACGACTGGAACTGGGCCTCGGCTTCCGGGAAACGGCTCATCCCGAAGTCGCAAACCGCCCGGCGGAATTTTGCGTCAGCGATATAAGGTGAGTCTTTGAACGTGGTGATAATGAGGTCGAATTCGACAATGGCGGCATCAAACTTCTGCTGGAACATCAGCGCCATGCCAATCCAGTAGGTTGCATCAGACTCCCTGGGGTTGCCTTTGAACGTGAGATTCATTTTCCGCATCCAGCTGACGCAATCTTCGAATTTCTCCTCCATAAAGGAGGCGTAGCCGATTAAAAACATGCATTCGGCACCCTGGGTGTGGCGGGGACTGACTTCCAGTGCCTTGGTTAGAGTGAGGATGGTTTTAGCCCAGTCCTCCTGTTTTGAGTAAATTTGGCCCACCATGATGGAAACATCGTCATAGTATTCCTTGCCGGGATACTTTTCCATGTAGCGATTGCCGAGTTCAATGGCTTGATCCAGTGGGGCGATACGTGCGGCGCATTGGAATGCCAGGAAGAGGGCTTCGTTGGCGCGGGGTTCCGGGATCTTGTCCGACAGGTAGATAAACAAGTCGCGGGCCTCCCGGTAGCGGTGAATTTCCATATAGGCGCGTGCCATGCGGAAAAAAAGCTCGGTATCATAGTTCTCGATGGTGCCGAGCGCCTTGATTTCCGCTTCCAGTTCACCAATGGCTTCCTGGACCCGCATGAGATCGCGCGGGCTATTCGAGGAGGAGCGTTTCAGGCGTTCGGCTTTTTTCTGCAGGTTTTCCAGGTATTGCTGGCTTCGCGCCAGAAGAACATCATGAGGATAAACCAGCCGGTAGATCCAGAGGGCGTCGCGGTATTTTTCGTCAGCGAAAAGATTGTCACCGGCCTCGATGGCCGCCATATTAAACGCGACATTCCGGCTGGCAAACGAGTTGGGCTGGAGAAGATATGGGACCAGGCGGTAGACCTTCTCCAGGTCCATCTCCTTCAGGAAGGCGGTTGTCATCAGTGAGGCGGCCCAGTTGCGGCGCGTGAAGTCGGGGGCGATTTCGTAAAGTTTGCGGAGCACCGGGATGGCTTTGTCCCACTTGTCCTGGGCCAGATAGCAGCGGGCGATCGACATATAAACATCCGCCCGGATACTGCCTTGGAACGAAAAACGTTTCAGGGCCTGACTATAAGCCCGCAAGGCGTCGCCGTAACGTTCCTCAAAACGGTAGCAGTCGGCGATATAGAGAGTGGCGTCCTCAATTTTAGCGCCGTTCCTGAACTCTTTAAGGTAGACCGTGAAGGCGGCCCGTGCTTCGTTGAATTGGCCGATGAAGAAGTGGGAGGTGCCGAGATAAAAATAGATCATTTCCATCTGCATAATGGCGGCGTCTTTTTTGCTCGAGCCATACCATTCAATCATTTGCTGGAGATAGCCGATGGCGTCGGCATAGGCGCCCTTCTCAAGCGCCGCCTGGGCTTTGGCGCGAACCTCGCGCGGGGAGTCCTGAGCAAGGGCAGGTGTTGAGAGGGTGAGCAGAATGGAGGCTGAGAGTGCAATGAATAGCGCTGATTTTACGGCTATTCTAATATTGGTACAACAAGTAGACATGCTCATTAAGATTCAGTCACTTCCACCACTACCCAGTATCAAAAATGTTTTTGAATATGAAACATTTCAGGGCATAAGTAAAGAAATGAGTTTGCTCATAATCCGGTTGCCGAAAAGTTCAAGGGGTAATGTTTGCCGGCGGGACGCGCTTGTTTGAGGGCGCTGGTGACGAAACTTTTGGCGCTGGCGACGGCCTCGTGGAGGTCCTTGCCACTTGCCAGGGCAGCGGTCAGGGCTGCCGAGAAGGTGCACCCGGTGCCGTGGGTGGTCCCGAGGAGGCGGACGCGGGGTGCGGTGTAGAGGGTGAGTTCGTTCTCCGCGCAAAGCACATCCACAACTTTGCCGCCAGCCAGATGACCGCCTTTGACCAGACAGGCCGTGCCGAAACGCCTGGAGATGACAAGGGCGGCCTTCTGCAAGGCTTTGAGGGATGTAATTTTGCAGCCGGCCAGTATTTCCGCCTCATTCAAGTTAGGCGTGATGACGGTGGCAAGCGGAAGAATTTCACGGAACAGCGCCTCCATGGCGTCGAGCTTAAGAAGGCGCACCCCCGATGTGGCGACCATGACGGGATCCACAACCAACGGGCCGTAATGTACGGATTTGAGCGTTTTCGCGACAATATGGATGACGTCTTTGGAGAACAGCATGCCGGTTTTGGTGGCGGCAACCGGGAAGCCGCCGGTTACGGCCCTGATCTGAGCGGCGATGAGTTTGGGCGATACGGCTTCAATGCCTGTGACGGCATCCGGATTCTGGGCGGTGATGCAGGTGATGACGGAGGTGCCAAAGACGCCCAGCGTGGTGAAGGTTTTGAGATCCGCCTGAATTCCCGCCCCACCGCCGCTGTCAGAGCCGGCGATGGTGAGGGCAACGGGGATGGAAGCGTTCACGCGCTGATCTGTCCTGCTTTGGCCAGAGAGAGAGCTTCTACGCTCTGGATTTCGGCGAAGCCCTGGGAACTGACCGGATTCAGGCCGGCGCTGGCTTCCATGGAGGAATCCGCCTCGTTATAGAGCGAGCCCGCGCAGCCGGTCATGCTCATAAAGAACAGATTCCCCTTGTAGAGTCCCAGCGTTACGTTGCCGGTTGCCGGGCCCGTCATGACGTCGATGGCGGCCATGGCCGCCCGGGTGGCGGGGTCGAAATAGCGGCCGTCATAAATCTGGTCAGCCACCAGTTTGGACAATTGCTGGAAGAGCAGGGTGGAGCGGCGATCCATGACGGCCTGATAAAGCTGGCGCACAGCGGTGCCGAGCAGTTCCATGCCCGGCGCCTCATAGACGCCACGGCTCTTGGTGCCGATGATGCGGTTTTCGAGGGCGTTTTTCATGCCGATGCCGTTGCGGCCGCCAATGCGATTGGCTTCGACGATGGCCTCAAGCGGGGTCACCTTGCGCCCGTTAATGGCGACGCAACGGGCATGTTCGAAGGTCATGGTCACGTCTTCGACGTCATTGGGGGCCTGTTGGGGCCACACCCCCATCGTCGTTTCGACGATGGTGCAGGGTGTTTCCATGCTTTCCAGATCCTCGGCCTCATGGGAGAGGCCGGCGAGATTGGCATCCGTCGAATAGCGCTTCTTGCCGCCGACAGTAGCTTGAATGCCGAACTTGGCGAGGTACTCGGCCATCTGGGTGCGTCCGGCGAACTCTTTCAGGAGGGCCGGGTCGCGCCAGGGGGCATAGACCTTCATATCCGGAGCCAGCACATTCGTGTAGCGTTCGAACCGCATCTGGTCGTTGCCGCGGCCGGTGGCGCCATGGGTCAGGATTGTACAGCCGTGTTGTTTCATGGCCGGGATCAGGCCGCGCACCGTGACGGCGCGGGCAATACCGGTGGAGTTCCAGTAGCCGCCATCGTACATGGCCTGTGCCTTGATGACGTCGAAACAGGCCTCCGCCATCTCCTTCTTAAGGTCGACAATAAAGGTCTGGGCCCCGCAAGGGTCCATCTTTTTCCGGATATCGGTGATGTCAACCTCGTCAGGCTGGCCCAGATCGGCTGTGAAGCAGGTGACATTGACGCCCATCTCCACCATTTTTTTGGTGATGGTACGGCTGTCGAGGCCTCCGGAAACACAGACGCCAACTTTTTTGCCTTTAAGCTCAGTGATGACCATGATGCCGCTCCTTATTCGTCGTCAGAGGCCCGCTCCACGCCATGCATATCCGCCAGGGCGTCATCAATGATGTCCAGCGCCTCGTCAATATCGCTGCTCTTGATGTTCAGCGGGGGAAGGAAGCGGACGACAGTTTCATTGGTGGGGAGGGCCAGCAGGCCCATTTCGCGCAGCGACTGGCAGAGCGCCTTGGCGGGCTCATCCAGAACCATGCCGACCATCAGGCCGTAACTGCGGACTTCCTTGACATGCTCGTAAGCCGTGACAAATTCCTGAAGGCCTTCGGCAAACATTTTGCCCATTGCAGCCGCATGCTGGACAAGCTTTTCCTCTTCGATCACGCCCAGGGTCGCAAGCGCGGCGGTGCAGGCCAGCGGTGACGCACCGAACGTGCTCGCGTGTTTGCCGGGTTGGAACACATCCGCCAGCTTGGCGTTGGTGACAATGCCGCCAATGGGATAACCGCTTCCCAGTGACTTTGCCAGGGAGAAGGCGTCCGGTAACACGCCGGAAGCCTGGAAGGCAAACCAGTTGCCGGTACGGCCGAGCCCGCACTGAACTTCGTCGAAGAACAACAGGATCTGCTTTTCATCGCAAAGGGCGCGTAGTCCCTGAAGGAACTCATTTGTGGCGCCCACCACGCCGCCTTCGCCCTGGACGGCTTCGACCAGAATGGCGGCGGTACGGCCGCTGACAACCTTTTTGACGGAGTCAAGATTGTTCAGGTCTGCGTAAAGGAACCCGTCGGGGAGGGGCTCAAAGCCATCCTGATACTTGGTTTGCCCGGTGGCGGCCAAGGTGGCCAGCGTGCGGCCGTGGAAGGAGTTTTTCATCGAGATGATCTCGTATTTGCCCTCGTCGCTGCCCCACAGGCGGGCCAGTTTAATGAGGGCTTCATTGGCTTCCGCCCCGGAGTTACAGAAGAAGCACTTGCCGCCCATGCCGGAGAGGGTGACCAGCTTTTCGGCCAACGTACCATGATACTCGTTGTTATACAGGTTCGAGACATGCATCAACTTGGCGGTCTGATTCTGGATGGCCTGCACGACTTTGGGGTGGCAATGACCGACGTTCTGGCAGGCGATACCACCAACAAAGTCCATGTACACCTTGCCGTCATTGTCCCAGACGCGGGAGCCCTTGCCCTTGACGAGCACGAGACTGGGGGTGGTATAGGTGGGTATTACGTATTTCTGGTATTTTGTTATGATGTCTGTGCTTGTTGTCATTCTATGATCTCCGTTCCTACTCCTTGTTCCGTAAAAATCTCCAGCAGCAGCGAATGCGGCAGCCGGCCGTCAATAATATGAATCTTCCTTACTCCCGCCGCCAATGCCTCCATGCAACTTCGGATCTTCGGCAGCATGCCGCCGTCAATCACCTTGCTGGCTATCAGCGCTTCCACTTCCTTGATGTGAAGCGTTGATAGCAATGTGGAGTCATCCGTACGATCTTTCAACAGGCCCGGCACGTCCGACAGGAACGCCAGTTTCCGTGCCCGCAATTCCCCGGCGACCGCTGCCGCCGCGTCATCTGCATTCAAATTGTAGTGTCTGCCATCCGGGCCGCGTCCGATCGGGGTGATGACAGGGATAATCTCATTGCGCAGGCATTCCAGGATCGGCGTCGCATGGACATGCTTGATTTCGCCCACATAGCCCCAGTCCAGGATTTCGCCTGTCGCCGGATCCGTTACCGTCCGCTTCTCGACTTCAAAAACAGTGTTGCCGTCGATACGTTTGGCTTTGGCGCCTCTGGCGTTCAGGATTTCCAGCAGGGAGGCGTTGACCGTGTCGCGAAGGGTGGTTTCGACCACCTTCATGGTGGCTTCGTCGGTGACGCGCAGGCCGCGGACAAACTGCGGCTGAAGACCGTTTTCGGTCATGGCCCTGGAAATGGCCTTGCCGCCGCCATGCACCAGGACGGGCTTCATGCCCACGCATTCCATAAAAGCGACATCAGTGAGGATGTTCTCCACATTCCGCGGCTCTTCCATGGCACTGCCGCCGAATTTGACGACAATGATGGCGTCCCGGAAATCCTGGATATACGGAAGGGCCTCGATCAGAACATCGGCTTTGGCGATCGCACGTTGCATCAGGACATATACTCCGCGTTGATGGCGACGTAATCCTTGCTGAGGTCGCAGGTGTAGACCGTGTGGTGGGATTTTCCCGCCTGCAGATCAACTGTGACGGTGAATTCTTTTTTCGCATACACCTTTTCAAGCGCCTTGAGCGAGGATCCGTTCGCGGCGATTCCGCCCTGCACGGCGCAGACCTCGTCAAAGGTGATATTGATGCGGCTCTCTTCGAAGCGGGCGCCGGAATAGCCGATGGCGGCCATGAGCCGGCCCCAGTTCGGGTCGCCCCCGTTCCAGGCCGTTTTCACGAGCGGGGATTTTGCAATCGCCCGGGCGGCGAGGCGGGCATCATTCCGGGTGGCGGCCCCGGTGACCGTGACGGTGACAAAGCGGGTTGCGCCTTCGCCATCCTTTACAATTTTGATGGCCAGTTCGTGGCAGACCGTTACGACGGCATTCCAGAATTTTTTCCAGTCCGGATGTTTCTTCTGGAGCAATTCTGTGCCTGCCGCTCCGTTGGCGAGCATGAGCACCGTATCATTGGTGCTTTCGTCGCCATCGACAATAATGCGGTTGAAGCTGAGATCCACGGCGTGCCGCAGACAGTCCTGCATGGCGCGCTGATCCACGGCGGCGTCCGTTGTGATAAAAGCCAGCATGGTTGCCATGTTCGGGGCGATCATGCCGGAGCCCTTGGTAATGCCGGCAATGGTGACCGGTTTTCCGGCAATGGTCAGTGTGACGGCCACCTCTTTTTTCACCAGGTCAGTGGTCAGGATGGCTTCCGCCACGGTGGGGCCGCCGTTGGTGGAAAGTTTTTCAACTAAATCCGGCAAGGCGCTTTCTATCTTGTTCATGGGCAGAGGGATGCCGATGGTGCCGGTGGAACAGACAAAGACAAGATTCTTGCCGATATTCAAGGCTGTGGCTGTCAAGGCAGCCATCCGTTCGGCATCCTGAAAACCTTGTTCGCCCGTGCAGGCGTTGGCGCAACCGGCATTGATGATAATCGCCTGGGCCTGTCCCCAGATCAGATTGCGTTCACAGAGTTTTACCGGAGGAGCCTTTACCCGGTTGCTGGTGAATGTACCCGCCACCGTGGCCGAAACATCGGAAACAAGCAGGGCCAAATCATCCCGCTTCCGGCTCTCTTTGATGCCGGCCCGGACAGTCGCTGCCTTAAAGCCCAGTGGCGTTGTGATGCCACCTTCAATAAATTTTAGGTCTGTTTTCATTCGCATTACTCCGCTGAAAAAGCGCGTCACTATCTGAAATCCGGCGATGAAAGTCGAATAGAAAAGATGAGGGGAGCGGGGAAGGCGGTTAGGGGTCATGCGGCACGGGTTATTAGTTAATAAATTATTAATATAAAAAAATATAATAAATCCGTAAGTTATCCGTTATACGATTCAGGGAGGGCGCATGTAGACCGGGAGCAGAGGTTGTGTTCCGGGCGCTTCCCGTAAACAAATAAGGAGCGAACAATGAGTACAGAGACAGGAAAGCAGGGGAATGGTAGCAGGGCACGCGAGCAGAAATTGGCATTTTACCACCCTAATGCCGCGGGGAATGGGGTGGCGTTACAGCTCGAGCCGCGTGTGAACCGGCGGGAAGCGGATCGATATAATTGCTTTTTCTTTGAGATGGCCGCCCAGAAAACGGTTTCTGAGCGTGATGGCGAGAAGCGGGTGATGCCCACCTTTGATTGGGCCAACAAGCTGACGGTGAAGTTGGATTTTGCGGATATCTGCGAGC
>Ga0194056_10000464_pt1 | contig 22228 bp, 19 predicted proteins | sample SepL4413m_MetaG_FD_155458 | JGI IMG/M metagenome (GOLD analysis project Ga0194056, IMG submission 155458) | Anoxic zone freshwater microbial communities from boreal shield lake in IISD Experimental Lakes Area, Ontario, Canada - Sep2016-L442-13m | ecosystem: Environmental > Aquatic > Freshwater... | reverse complement strand
GGATGCCAGAAAGGCGGCAAAAAGGCCCGCCGCCTGACTATGTCGCCGCCCCAGCAGATAGACCGTAACAACAAGTAATGCCCCAAAAAAAGGTCCCACATACCTGGCCACCAGATAGGCATCCAGATTGAAGGTCATGACTGGCAGGGCAAGGACCCATGAGTAACCGGGGGGATAGACGATGTTGCGAATCTGTCCGTATTTTGGGACGTCACGCAGGAATTGGAGGTGGGTATATGCGTCGGATTGTCCCAGTGAGGCGTGGGTCAAGGCGTCGAAACTGCGGATCGAGATGGATGCCAGCAGGAGGAGTGCGAGAAGGCTGAATGTGTTGAAAGTTGAGGGTGGCGAGTTGAAAGTTGATAATCTTATTGTCCGCCACTGAATTATCACTCCGGCGGCTAACCAGAACAGGAAATATGCAACGCCTTCGCTAATGGGTGCATGGTTGACAAAGTGGTTCCAGAAGAAACCGAGCAGCGCCTGTGAGGAAATCCCGAGTCCGGCGGATAGCAAGAGAAGGGTTATCCGGTCGGCTGAGGGATAGATTCTCCGCAAGGCCAGCAGTGGGGGGATAAGGTAAACGGCGGCAAATGCCGCCAGTATCACCCAACTATCAAAACATCGCCAGATCATGGTGAGATTAAAAACTTCCGGCAGGCGGTGATGATTCTTGCCGCCGACTTTCCGTCTCCATAGGGATTATGTGACGCCGACATCTTTTTATAGAGGGTTGGTCGTGTCAGGAGCGCAGTGGTTTCCTGTACAATGGTCCGCGTGTCGGTTCCCACAACCTTCACGGTGCCTGCCTTGACCGCCTCCGGGCGTTCGGTGGTATTGCGCATGACAATGACCGGTTTTCCCAGACTGGGGGCTTCCTCCTGCACCCCGCCGGAATCAGTCAGGATCAGCGTCGAGCGGTTCATGAGCGCCACGAAGGAAAGATAATCCAGGGGTTCAATCAGGTGAACGTTGGGAAGCAGGGAGGAGGAAGTGCGGAGTACGGAATGGGGAGTTCGGAGTGCGGGGGAGGAATGAGCCGAACCGAGAATGCGCATGACGGGTTCGCGCACCCGGGGGTTCAGGTGAACGGGATATACGAAATGAACCTCAGGGAATTGCCGGGCGAGCTGGGAAATGGCTTTACAAATATTCTCAAATCCATCACCCAGATTTTCCCGGCGATGCCCTGTAATAAGGACGAGGGGGGGTGGGGGACATCTGAGATCTGAAATTTCAGATCTCAGATTTAAGGATACAGGGAGGCCGGGAATGCGGGGCGGGTAATTTTTAACTTTTGCCAGCGCAAGAAACAAGGCGTCAATGACCGTATTGCCGGTGACAATAATGTTTTTTGCGGGGATCCCCTCCTTAAGCAGATTACGGCGGTTGTTGGCGGTGGGCGCAAAGTGAAGGGTTGCGATCCGGGTCGTGAGGACCCGGTTAAGTTCCTCGGGCCAGGGGGATTTGAGGTTTCCGGTACGCAGGCCTGCTTCGACATGGCCTACGGGGATGTGGTGGTAAAAAGCAGCCAGCGAGGCGGTGAAAACCGTTGTGGTGTCGCCCTGAACGAGGATCAAATCGGGCTTTTCGCGTGCCAGATAACTATCGACAGCGGTTATGGCGCGGGAGGTGAGCCCTGCCAGGGTCTGATTCCGTTTCATCAGGTTCAAGTCAATATCGGGCTTGATATCGAAAACCTCAAGCACTTGATCCAGCATCTGACGATGTTGAGCGGTAACACAGACTTGACAGCGAATATCAGGCGCCTTTTTGAGGGCCTGGATGACCGGGGCAAGTTTGATGGCTTCAGGTCTTGTGCCAAAAATAACGGCTATAGTTTTTTTATTCATGAGGCTTTCTTCACGACGTCCTGTATGACCAGTCCTGCAAGGGTGAATCCGAACACAGCGGTCACATGAACGGCAGTCCCATTGACTTGCGTCTTGCGGGCACACCAGTCGGGATTATTGTCATCATCTGGTTGCAGGGTATTGGCGGCCGGTTGTGGGGGTGAGGAATGCGTGCAGGCGCACTTCCCGGTGCCGCAGAAGGTCTCCATAGTCGGATCGAGGGGAATTTCTTCGCTATAGACGCAAAGGAAATCCTTATTTACGCATTTTTTGCCCAGGCGTTTCCGGACCATGCGGGCGAGGGGGCACATCCTGGTGCGTGAAAGTGGGCCGGCTTTGATCTGGGTGGGATCCAGTTTAGCTCCCGCGCCCATGCAGGAATAGACGGTTGTTCCGGCGTCGAGACTGCGCTCAATCAGCATGACTTTGTATTGAAGGCTGTCAATCGCATCGAGGACATAGTCGAATGTTTTCAGATCGAACTGTTCGCAGGTGCGTCCGGTATAGGCGACATGCCGGGCGTCAATGGTGGCATAGGGATTGATTTCCAGCAGGCGTTTTTTAAGTTCATCTACCTTGGATTTGCCTACATTGACGGTGGTTGCCTGCAGTTGCCGGTTGATATTTGTGGAACAGACATCGTCCGAATCCACTATCGTCAAATGTTCAACACCGGACCGTATCAGGGCTTCGGCCGTCCAACTCCCTACTCCGCCAACGCCAAACAAGGCCACGCGGATGCTGGCGAGTCGGTCCATGGCCGGTTTACCCACCAACATGGCGGTGCGATGAAACAGGTGGCCGCGACAGGGGGCGTGGGTATGTGCACTCATGGGGCTTCCATTCGAGTCGTCAAAACAAGTACCGTCCGGGACGGGAGGTAGGTCAAAATGGTGCCATGGGTGCCGCCATATTCGCCCCATGGTTCCAATCGTCCAAATCCTCCGAATTCCATCGCATCGCTGTCCATTAAAAGTCTGTATTTTCCAGGCGGGACGGGGAGGCTGTAATCCGTGAAGGATTTCGACGGATTGAAGTTGAAAATGAATACGAGCCCGGCCCGCTCGAAGGCAAGTACCTGGTCAGCCACATGCTCATGCAGGAAATGGGGCCCGGGTGTTTCGATCAGCTTGTAATCGCGGCAAAGACCCATCATGGCTTTGTCAAAATCGGCCAGGAACTTGTAGCGGAGATTCGGGTCGTCGCGCAGGTGCCATTGGCGCCGTGCATAATGATAACTCCAGTGGTTGCCTTCCCGGGGAAAATCAATCCACTCCGGATGTCCGAATTCATTCCCCATGAAATTGAGATAGCCATGTCCGGCCGTGGCCAGCGTGATCAGACGGATCATTTTGTGCAGGGCAATGCCCCGCTCGACACGGAGATTGGGCTGGGAGACGCTCATGCCTGTGTACATGTCGGCGTCAATCAAACGGAAAATAATGGTTTTATCGCCTACGAGGGCCTGGTCATGGGACTCGGCATAAGAGATTGTTTTTTCGTCCTGGCGCCGATTTGTTAACTCATAATAAAGATTATTCACAGGCCAATTCTCGTCAGGGACTTCCTTGATCAGCTTAATCCAATAGTCAGGGGTCCCCATTGCGAGGCGAAAATCGAAGCCGATGCCACCATTTTCCAGAGGCGTTCCCAGGCCGGGCATTCCGCTGACATCTTCCGCGATGGTCATGGCGTCCGGGCACACCGTGTGAATAACTTTGTTGGCGAGCGCCAGATAGGCGACCGCATCGTCATCCACATTCCGGTCAAAATAGTCTCCATAGTTCGTGAAAGCTTTGCCCAGGCCGTGGTCGTAATACAGCATACTGGTGACGCCATCAAAGCGGTAGCCGTCAAACCGGTATTCATCCAGCCAGAACCGGCAATTGGAGAGCAGAAAATGGAGGACCTCGGTCTTGCCATAGTTAAAGCAGCGCGAGTCCCAGGCAATGTGATCGCCACGCTCACCCTCATGAAAATACTGGGTCAGGGTTCCATCGAACCGGCTTAAGCCCTCCGTTTCGTTGCGAACCGAATGGGAGTGGACCAGATCCATGATGACAGACAGCCCGGCTCCATGGGCGGCATCGACCAGGGATTTCAGTTCTTCCGGTGTCCCGAATCGGGAGGAGGCCGCGAAATAATTGCTGACGTGGTAGCCGAATGACCCATAGTAAGGATGTTCCTGGATGGCCATCAGTTGAAGGGTGTTGTAGCCGGCCGCCACGATCCGGGGCAAAATCTTTTCTTCAAATTCATGATAGGTGCCCAGGCGGGCCTCGGCTTGGGCCATCCCGACATGGGCTTCATAAATCCGGGGGGCGTCCTGGTTGCGTTTAAACGCATTATTTTTCCAGATATATGGTTGGGCCGGCCACCAGACTTGGGCACTGAATATTTTTGTATGGTCGTCCTGAACGGCTCGCCGCACATAGGAAGGGATACGTTCGGCCCAACCGCCGGGCCACGCCACAAGCAGTTTAAAAAGATCTCCGTGCTTGAGTGCGTTGCCGGGAAGTTTTAACTCCCAAACCCCGCTGGCTGAGACCTTGTTGAAGGTGAAGCCGGAGGCCGATTTCCACTGATTAAAATCACCGATCAGGGTGATGGCGGTTGCATTGGGCGCCCATTCACGCAGAACCCAGTTCCCGTCTGCAAGTCGATGGAGACCAAAGAATTCATGGCCGGCTGCAAAATCGGCCAGAGATATTTTTTCGAGCGTCAGGCGTTTCTCGGTGTCGTGCGCGAGTTGAATGCGTTTACGAATGACGGATTCAAAGGGCCGCAGATAGGGATCCCGCTGAACCAGCGGAAGGTCTGGGGTTGTGCCTTTAGAGTGATCTGTCATTTCTGAAATTGTCTTACGCCCGGAAAACTTCAAACGTGCGAGACTGACCGTCAGCGCGTTTCATCTGTACGGTAATAATGCCATCACTATCGCATGTATAGGTTTCGACGGCCTCTCCAGCCAGATCATTCCTTTGGTGAATCTGTTCCGGGGTCAACGTCTCATTAATGGCCCGTGTGTGATCGTAGGGAAACAGGATTTCAGACCAGGCGCGCAGACCTGCTTCAGGTTTGCCTTGGGCATCCACCGCCGTGCATTCCAAATAGCGGAAACGGCCGATATTATGGCACGGTTGGTAGCGAACCTCGGTTGAAATCGGAGCCTCGCCGCGGGCGGGCAGCCGCAGGCCGGCATGAAAGACCGGCACAAAGATTTCGCGGGTTCCGTGATCAGCCAGGCGAATGACCCCGAAATGTCGGGCGAACACCTCGTGAACACGCATGGTTTCGACGCTTTGGATGGCCGCCCCCATGGAGGTTGCACTGAAGGGTTTATCGGTTGAAAAAAGTTTCACTTTCGGGAATCGGCGTGCAATAAGCTTGCTCACCAAGGGGAGTCTGGATGATCCGCCAACCAGATAGATCGTCTCCAGTTCATCGTTTCCTGCCGATTTGATCACCTCGTCAAGTTTCGCTACTGCCGGTTCGATCAATTCGGTCAGCTGCTTTTCATATGCAGCGGCCGTAACTTTAACAAGGGCCCCGGATAATCCAATTTCTTCGGGATCCAGCGTGAGGGTCCGGGATTGGCCGGCACTGAGTCGTTCTTTTTCCCGGCAGGCATGCATGAGAAGCATGGTGCGATGGAATGTGGAAAGAGATGTTATTTCAATTTTCAGCTTTTCACAAAAAAGTTCTGCAAGGACAGCATCAAAATCGTCCCCCCCAAGATTTTCAATACCGGCTGAAGCAAGTACGGTGTAGTCGGTTGCATTGATTCTGACAACGGAGGCATCAAAAGTGCCGCCCCCGAGGTCAAATACGGCCACGGTCATTTTGGTCTGACGTGCCTTGGCACGATTGCCGTGCACCATCCGGTCTGCAAGCTCGATGGCGGCCGCCGAGGGTTCGTTTAACGTGCTTATCACTGTGAACCCGGCTTCTTTGAAGGCCGACCGGGTCAGGTGGCGTTGGGCGCCATTGGCGTTGGCCGGCCAAGTGAGAACCGCTTCAAGCGGCTCGCCGAGGCCGACAATTCCTGAGGAGCGCACCGAGGCATAGATAGCCCTGGTGAATTGTTGAAATGACTCGCGCATATCCAGTCCGCCGGGAATGGACTCAGTGGCAATGCGCATCCCATCCACGTAATTTCTGAAGAAACGCTTGAAAGAGCGAATCGGAATATAGCGTTGAGAGGCTCCGGGTTCGGCCAGGGAGCGCTCGGCCTCGGCGCCGAAGCGGAGACTGCCAGTGGTGGTGTCGTAGACAAAAAGCGAGGGGAATACTTCACGGGCGACCCGGCCTATGGCGGTATCGGTTACATGAGGTACCAGCGGGTAACGGCCCCGATCTGCACAAACCACCACGGTATTGGTGGTCCCGTAGTCAATTCCAAGATGGGCCATAATCAAGCCCTCCGGTTGACTGCCACCAGGGCCTTGGCGACAATGATTCCGCGTGGGGTGTGAAAGCCCGGGCGCAATGTTTCCATAATGATGCCATCTGGCAGTGAGGAATCGGAAACTTCGCGGGAAACGGTATGGATCAGAGGATCGACATGCTCTAAACGCTCCGCTTCGAACCGCATGGCACCAAGATCAGAGAGCAGGGCATCCATCTGTTCCGCAATCCGACGGGCTTCTCCCCCGGCCGAAGCGGCACTGTTCCGGATGGTGACCAGTTCACGGATCACATCATTCATCCGTGCTTCCATCAGATCATTCAAAACCCGGCGCAGGGCGTCCACTTCCTCCATGGAGCCCGTGGTTACCGGAGCCATCTGGCGGGAGAACTGGGTGCGCAGGGCGGTGATTTCCTGCCGGAGCGCTTCAATACCCGCAGTCAACGTAGGGGTGGGAATTGAAACCTCGGGTTTGACGGGCGCGATGATTTTAGCCTGTTTAGGCACAACCTGTTTGGGCTCAACAGCTTTTGGCGCAGGTTTAGATGCTGTTTTCGTTGCGGGTTTGCTGGCAGGTTTGGCTATCACGGGTTTAGCAACGTTCTTCACGGTGTTAAGAGTGGTGCCGGCTTTTACGACGGTCTTGATTATTTTTGACTTTTTCATAAACGTTAATCCTTTTCGTTCAAACAGATTCGAAGTGATGCACATTAGAGTAGATTGGCTGAAAATCAAGATTATTCCCTCAGTGTGCGTGGCCGATTATGCTAAATTATCTATATGGGCAAGCTTGATCGGGAGTTTTATAACCGCGATACCATGACAGTAGCGCGGGAGTTATTAGGGAAATATTTAGTGCATGCAGGGAAGGGGTGTCGGCGGGCGGGTCGGATTGTTGAAGTGGAAGCTTATCTTGGCCAGCATGACAAGGCCTCTCATTCGTCGAGAGGGCGGACGGCGAGAAATCTCCCGATGTTTGGACCTCCGGGAATGGCCTATGTCTACCTGATCTATGGGATGTATTATTGCATGAATGTGGTCACAGAACCGGAGGGGAATGCTTCGGCGGTGTTATTGCGGGCCTTGGAGCCGCTTGAGGGGATCACCGGCCGGACGCAGGGGCCTGGGCTTCTGTGTCGGGCAATGGATATAGACAAACGGCAGAATGGATGTGATTTGCTGGGTGATGAATTGTACATAACTGATGCCACGCCTTCAGATTTTAAAATTGTGCGGCGCCCCCGGATTGGCGTGGACTATGCTGGCACCTGGGCCAGACGTCATTTGCGGTTCTATATAGCTGGAAATGCGTATGTGTCGAGAAAGTAGGGGGATTGGGTTAGGGCAGACGCATCTAAATACCAGCCAATCCAAGAGATTTGAACAGAAGTCGCGAAGCTCGCAAAGGTGAATGTGGCTTTTATTTCGTTGCCACGGGTACATGGCACCAAAATAAAAGCCACGGTTTGCTTGAAGAATCGAAGACTTGTCGCCTCCTGCCGAGGGTCGGTGCGGGATTTTTATTTCTGGTACTCCGGAAATACAAACCCCGCATCATTTTCACGGGATCGGCCTCTCGCCTTTGCGTTCTTTGCGACTTGAGCGGAGCGGGTGTTCAAATTCCTTCCGATTTCGCGGACATTTAGATGCGTCTGCCCTGGGGATTGGGCTTGAAAGGGACGCGCGGCATCCCTATGATGCGCCCTGTCTTCAATTATGCCCCGGTAGCTCAGCTGGACAGAGCAGCCGTTTCCTAAACTGCAGGTCGCGCGTTCGAACCGCGCCCGGGGTACCACTTGCCACCCGTTACGAGAACGCTTTCAACTGATCTGCGAATCGCAGCTTACCTCTTTTCTCGGTTGGTAAATCATGCGTGGACATGAAAAGGATAAGTTTGCCCATGGCGAAATTTGAGGGTGAGAAGAGTTTCAGAAATGGGAGCAAGGCCTGACAAAGCCAGACGGGCATATGCACAATTCTGGGCTTGGTCCCGTAATGGGCAAAGCAAGTCATGCATATCTCGTTCCAACTCATGTCTTCCGGTCCACCGATCTCGATAACACTATTGCTTTGGGACAAGCTGTCTTCCACCATCACCCGTGCCACGTCCTTCACATCCACCGGCGTGAAAATGTTGGTTCCCGGACCAACGATGAACATGGGCCCTTTTGCCGCCATTCGGCCCATCTCTATAAGGTCGGCAAAAAATCCGCCAGCTCGAAAGATGACCCATTCCAGTCCTGAGTTTCGTAGTTCCTTCTTGAAAAGATGTTTGGCCTGAAGCAGGGGGACCCCGTGCTCTTCCCCGTGTTCAGCGCCGATGGGGGTAATGAAGGCAAACCTTCTGACTCCCTGTTTTTTTGCCTCGTTGAGCAGGTTTAAGTTCCCCTGGTAGTCCACGTCCATGTGCGTCATCCGATTGCGCATTCGAGTAATTCCAAGGCAGGACACAACAATATCCGCCCCTTTGCATACGCCCTCGAGTTGCTCCGGCTTGGTGACGTCACACGCCATGGTGGAAAGGCGAGGATGATACAAACCGGCGAACTCCTGCTTGCTGTACCCCATGGCCGTTACCTGGATATCCCTATCCAGAAAATCGCTGATTAATTGTTTGCCGAGAGGCCCCCCTGCACCTGCAATGAAAACATGCATTTCTGCCTCCTATTTTTGGAACTGGATCACCCATTCTGTGGATGGGAGTGAGAGTTTGCTTTCATGATATTTTGCTGCCAATTCACCCTTTTCCTCGGCAAGTTTGCCAAGACAGATGATCTTGAAGGCACTGCAGTTATCCAGCCCCACGGCCTTCAGAAAGTCATCGGTATGAATCATCACCGACACAATGCCCTTGAACCGTCCATTTACCATGATCGGGTAACGCATTGCTACCAGACGGGGCTGGATAAGACTGCCGTGCCCAGGCTCACTGAGTTGAGGCTCCGGCTTCTTCTGTATCAGTTTCCAGAAATAATCCAGTTCACTGACGCGTTTCAGGTCAAACCCTACAGCTAGGAAATCGCGACGATAATACACCTGCCGTATAACGAAATTTGTGTCTATAAGTGAGGCCCCGAACACGCCCGGTGTAGCCTCCACAAACGGTTTCATTTGCGTTCTGAAGGTGTCCACAGTTGGTTGCTGGTCGGCGACCCCCTGCAGTCCCTTCATGACGCCGGCCACGTAGTTGCTTACCGCGCCAGCCATCCTGTCGCCCTCAGTATCGGCGCGGGCGCTGGACATCGCCACTATCGCCAGCACAGCAATGAGAATTCTGATTTTGATATTTTGTTTCATTTGTTTTGTTTCCTTTTTTGATTTTTATCTCTCCAATACATAGACTGATACATACCCGGCATGATGGGCCACGCTTCGCCAGGTCCGGAATTTCGATCGATCAAATGCCGCTTCCAGCTTGCCTTCTATATTTTCCCGAATCTCCGCCTGCTGGAACAGGAAGTATCCCGACCAGACGCAGATTGTTCCAAACAGGTTTGTCGGGGGCGTGATATCTACGATCACGGTTTTCCCGCCCGGAACCAGAGTCCGCCAAATCTCATTCAAGGCACGGGTCTTCAGGTCGGCATTGATGTGATGAAAGAACATGGTCGAAACGGCGCAGTCAAATGAACCGTCCGCGAAAGGGAGTTGCTCTGCCAGGGCGGCCTCGAAGGCAACATTCGGCAACCTCTTCGCCTTACGGCGCGCAACGTCGATCATGGCCGTCGCGGCGTCAACGCCGACCACGCATGACTGCTCGCTGTCGGGAAGGGCACCGGCGATCTGGCGCGTGAGGGTCCCCGTACCGCATCCGACGTCCAGGACCTTTTCGCTGCCTTTGAGCGAAAGGATGGCCACAACCTCCCGCCGGATGACCCGATCCAAGCCGAACATCATCAGGGGTTCAAGCAGATCATATACCTTGGCCACATGATCCAGCGTGCGGCCGGACGTTTGCCGGGCTGGATTTCCATCCAGCTTGGCCAGGCAACCGATCCCGCGTGTTGTCAGCATATTTCTGTTGATCGTGTCAGAGTGCATATTTCAAATCCTCCAAATCAAGTGAGTCAAAGAGAACGCTTGCCATGGTGTTGACTGCCGAATTTCCGATATCAAGGCCCTCCCGGCTCATTGCGGCTAATCCTGAGCAAAGGTGAGCCATGGCCAGACGTGCAGCAGGGCGCACCACATGGGGTATATCCGCATGAAGCCGTTCCTCAACTTCCGGCTTCCTGCTGTCGAGTACCCGCAGGTAGGGATCTGCACTCCATTGGAGACTGGAGAGGATATAATTGTGTCGGCGTTCACGGTGGTCCCGTGCCATATCGCGTATATCGTCAAGGATCTGGCACCCCAGACCAAACGCCATGAGTCCATCCTTCAGGGCGGCCAGCTTCAGCTGGTCCAGGCCGCGTTCGATACGGTCGGGGCCCAGAAATGGCAGATGAAACAGCATGCCCGTTTTCAGCCGATGAAGGGTGTCGAGCACATACTCCGGTCGGGGCCTGTCGGTGATGCCGCCTTCTTCAGTTGCTTCCTGCGCTGCACTCGGGAGCAGCACCTGAAGGGAACTTTCTGAGAGTACAGCCGCTTCTTCCTTTGTGATTTGCCCATCGCCTACGGCGGCGTTCAGCAAACGCTCCAGGATACGGTCAGCTGCCATGATGGTGACGACTTGCCTCATCACACGGGACTGTCCCGGCATGCGAATGGGCAGGGTCACTTTGTCCTCCTGATCGAGAAGATTGTCGGCGCTGGTTACCCAGATGCGGAACAGGTAGTTGATTGAGCCGTAGAGCTGTCGCCGTTCTGGAGCGACCTCCAGCACATGATACGTCGATTGAAAAAGAGTGGAGAATAAATTCCGGCGAAAGGTCAGGAGCGGACCCGGTGCAGGATCAAGATCGACCGTGAACGGGGAGGGCGTGCCAGCCGGTGAGCGAATGATTTCCGCGGCCAGCCTGTGGACTTCGCGGACAATAGTCTGTTGCTCACCAAAGGCCCGTTTCAGGACCCGGATCGATTCCCACATTGCCATCGCTCGACTTGCATTCATGATTTTCCCCATGGGTCGCAAACTTCTGGTTTGCTGCTGTTTTGTCGGTTCAAGAACTTTCATCTGCCAACATGATGACACCAACAACTCTCGGATAGCCATGGAAGAATCATGAAGATTTCTTAAGGAAGTTAAGGATTCTATTTTGCCGTTGTTGCCATATGAGATTCATGTTGTACTCTAGATCAATAAATGAGGCGGGTGACATGCATGTAATGGTTGTGGAAGATGATGACATGATGGCGGCAACACTTGCCAAGGGGATCACAGAAGACGGCTACCGGGTGACGCCCTGCGGAACGGCTGCCGATGCTCTGAGAATTACCGCTGCCGATCCCCCCGATCTGATTGTCCTTGATATCGGGCTGCCGGATCGAAGCGGACTGGACGTGCTGCAAACGCTTCGATCACGAAAATGTCTCATGCCTGTGATCATCCTGACGGCACGCGATGCGGTTAGGGATCGTGTCAAAGGCCTGGATGCGGGCGCCGATGACTATCTCATCAAGCCCTTTGCCTTCGCAGAATTGCTGGCTAGGATTCGTGCCCGTTTGCGCCATTCAGAGGTCCCGGAACCTACTATGTTGCGGGTGGACGAACTTACAATTGATGTGCTGAACCGCAAGGTAATGCGTGGAGCCCGGGAGATCATCCTGACTGGGCAGGAATTTGCTCTGCTCAGGTATCTGGTCGATAATGTCGGGAAAACGGTGTCGCGTGAGATGATCGCACGGGATGTCTGGCATATTGAGTCGCGTGCCACACCCCTGGATAACGTCATTGACGTGCATATTTCACACCTACGGGCCAAAGTGGACCGGGGGTTTGCCACGGAGTTGATCCAGACTGTCTGGGGCGTTGGGTTTGCCCTGAAAGCGGATAAATGAAAACACCATTGCGTCTTCGTATGTTTTTCTGGTTGGTGGCCTTGCTGATGCTTTTCGTGGCGTTTCAGTTTGCCATATTCAGCATCATCGAGTTCCGCGCCTGGCTGCATCACCCGGGGGAGAATTTGCGCGACCATCTGATGGAAGCCGTCATGGGTGTGGTTTGGGATCTTGCCGCACTGCCCATCCTGATTGGCGTGGCGTGGTGGATCTCCCGGCGCATGATCCGTCCCATCCAGACGATCACAGTGGCGGCCGACAATATCTGTTCCGGACATTTTGAAGACAGGATCTCGACAGTCAACATGCCTGATGATGAGATGCGCCGCATGGCCACTACCATTAATGCCGCGTTTGATTACTACCATGACGCGGTGGAACGATTGCGACGATTCAGCGGCGACGCCTCGCATCAATTACGGACGCCTTTGGCGTCGATGCAGAGTGTCGGGGAGGTTGCCCTTTCGAGGGATCGTAGCCCCGAGGAATACCGGCAGGCACTGGCGAATATGCTGGAAGAAGTCCGGCGCATGTCAAGAGTGACCGAACAGTTGCTCAGGCTTGCCCGATTGGACAGGACGGAGGTCCGCTCTTCTTTCATCCGGTTGGACCTTGGACAGGTTGCACACCGGACGGCCGTGATTTTTCAGCCCCTCTGTGATGAGAAGCGGGTAAGCTTGCGCGTTGAAACGGAGAACGGGCTTCAGATACTGGGGCATGAGGATTTGCTGATTGAGATGATGGCCAACCTCCTGGATAATGCGCTTCGCCTTACCCCTGACGGAGGTGACATTCTCCTGAAAGCGGAGTCGGAATCCACGGGCGAGGTTCTTCTGACTGTGGCTGACACTGGCCCGGGGATTGCCCCGGAATTAGCTGAACGGGTATTTGAACTATTCGGACAGGTCCCAGGCTCTCGCCAGACCGGCGCCGGCCTCGGGCTGGCTATTGTTGCCGCTATCGCCAAAGTCCATGGCGGCCGCGCCGAATTGAATCGAATGCACACCCGAGGGGCAGTCTTTCATGTGCGTCTGCCACGATTGCCAACAACCTGCTGATCGGGGATATCAATATGGTGCGCAAACCCGTTAAATAAGTTTGCGCACAATCGATGCAGAGATAAAAAGTAGGGCTACGCGGCGGCTACGGTTACGCGAGGAATGAATCCCAAATCTTTTCGAATGGCATTGATAATCAGGGCTAAACTTTTGGCCGTAGGGTTGCCGTGGCACCCCAACATACGGTGAAGCGTTTTTTCGCCGAAGCCGGTTTGTTGTGCCAGTGCCTTAAAACTTATTTCTGCATGAACCAGGTCACGAAGCATGGAGAGCCCTTCTTCTATTTCGCCTTCGAGGATAGCGTTGATAGCTTCCGCGTAAAGCGCCTGTGCAAATTTCGAGTCACGTTTGATTCTAGCCAGAACAGTTGCTTTGTATTCTTTAGTCAAGCTCATGAGTTATTTCACCTTTAAATATTGATCCCAACGTTCTCTGGCGGCGGAGATATCGGCGGACTGCCTGTGTTTGTCTCCTCCACCCAGTAATACAATCAGTGTCGCCCCGTCGATTCCGTAATACACCCGATACCCTGGGCCGAAATGCATTCGAAGTTCAAATAATCCGCCACTTAAGGCCTTTGCAGACCCGAAATTACCTGTTTCCAACCGCCTGATATGACGATCCACCCGCGCCGCTGTCGCCGGATCGAGATCATCGAACCAATCCGAGAAAAAAGATTTTCCGTCGTTCTGATAAACCTGAATGCAATATCTCATATAGTATCTTAAAAGACTCCAATGTCAATATAGCGCTAATTTCTTGATTAATATGGCAACTATATAACTAATATAGCTGTAGCATCAAGATGTGATTGCTTAAAACATTAGCGAATGGCGAGGAGTGCCCGTCGACGAAGTACGGCCGCATGGAAGAAACTCAGGAGATGAACGGATGCTCCAGCACCGCTCCCAAAAGAGATGTAGGCGAAAATAGCGCCCAAAAACCAAAAGGGAAAAGACCAGTTAATCAACAGGAACTGTCCCAAGCCGGGGATGAACAGCGAGAGAGCCGTTGAGATCTCGATATAATTCCTGAATCCTTGATCGCTTGTCATGATGAAATGGTTGCAGATACTGGCTGAATGTCAAACAGGAATGGCGGCGAATGATTATATGGCACTGACTTCGGGAGATGTCGTGCGCAAACTATGTTTATGGGTTTGCGCAATGTTTCGATAGAGGAGCGATCTTATTATGTTTGTTCATGTTGCCTGCTTATGTAAATATCAATAAGTCCTCGTCCGGGTATCACATTACCGGAAGCAAAAACACAACCTTCGCTGACCGGACCGCCTCCGGCGGATACCGGATTACGAATGGCTCAAAAACAACCATCATCAGCAAGGCGGCTTCCAGTTACCGGGTTACATCTGGGCCGTAAAAATGTTCTGCAAGGCGGTTAGATCCGGAATCAGGCTGGGGATCAGGTCAAGGGTTGCCGGTGAACTGGTGGGGGAAAGGACGATTCCTATTCCTGCGTGTGCCAGTACCTTCAGAAAAGCGATTTCTTATCCATTCCATTCGACGCCCAAAATACTGTTGAGCCTCCCTACCTCGTCAAGCCCTTCAAAACGGAGGTCAACCTCAACCGGTTATATCGCTGAACCAGGATACATGGCAGATTCGCCACCCCTCCATATAGCACCATCACAATTCCCACCCCCCACGAATTCCAAAAAAAGAACACCAAGGAAAATCCAAGAACAATCCAGTGCACCGCTTCACTGCGGCATGTCTCAATCAAAAAGCGGTTGAGATAGACGGCCCCATGCCCCTGGATCCTCTTCTTCCGAAAGCCCAGTTTGAAAAGAGCCGCCCCGTCCGGCAGCCTATGCTTCCACACCTTGATAGCGAATACCGCTTCGTAAAACCGCCCGCCGCGTTCCCAGTGTCGCCCCCGGAACAGCCAGCCGGCGGGATCGAAACGTGTCGGCGCGAGTCGTGTCCCCAAACCGGCCACACCGAGGTGGATCACCAACCATGTCAGGATGTTGACGACCACCAACCTCCAAATTATCAGCGATTCCTCTGGCATTAATCCGTTTTCGTCAGATCAATCCGACGCCCTTTCCAGGACACCTCTTGCGAGAGCCCAACACTTACAACGGAACGAGTAAAAACAGCCAGATAGAAAACAAGAAAAACCGGATAACCGAACGCAACAAACCAACGGAATGAACCTATTCTGACCAGCATCGCATAAATTTGTGCCGCGTATAATGCATAGATAACCAAATCTGCGCACGGATTCTTTCCATACGCGACTGCAAGCGCCAGAAGCCCTGCAATCGTCAAACTGCCTGTTATCCAGGCGCTAATGGCCAGCAACAGCAACACGGGGGTGTGTGCCGCACCTGTCGCAAAAGCCTTCATCCAGCCCCCCGCCAACTCACGGATCCCCCCGGGATACATCCGCATCGTCACCACACCTCGTCCGCCGTAGCATCGCAGAGGAACACCTGCTTGCGCAAACAAAGGCGCCATGAAAAAGTTTTCAAGAATCCGGCCCTTGACGGCCTCATGGCCGCCGATCGCCTCATAGGCAGGACGCCCTACCATCAGGAAAGGCCCGAAGAGGCCGCGGGGCTGAAGATGCCCCCCAAAAACCGTAAAGGCGCCGGTGCCCGCCGTCATCACCAGGTTGAAAAAGGCGGACAACTGCTCGTAGAACAAGGGGACCCTGTGATAGGGCCCCACAGATAAAACACCCGGCTGACGTGCATAGGTGTCCCGAATCGCACGCAACGCTCCAGGTTCAAACCTCACATCCGCGTCAACGAAAAGCAAAACATCACCCTTCGCTTCGCGGGCCCCTTGATGACAAGCCCAGGTTTTGCCACGCCAACCTGGCGGGAGTGATGCCGAAGACAATACCCGCGCGCCCCCCGCCCGGGCGACCCCAGCCGTACGATCCCGTGAGGCATCGTCAACTACGATGATCTCATCCGGCGGCTGTCCCTGCGCCACCAGGGATCCGAGCAGGGCTGGAAGATTCTTTTCCTCATCCCTCGCGGGCACAATAATGGAGAGTGTAAAGTGCGCTCCAGATTCCACACTCCGCCTGCAGGGCGGGATACGGAACAGAAACAGGAAGCCAAGCCCCCACAACCCCAGTACTATTAGTAGCACGGTCACCCGCGGTCCCACTCTACAATCTTGTGGCATACGTTCTGACCGCACAACACGACCATCGGCATTCCGCCACCAGGATTAACGGAGCCGCCTGCAAAAAATAAATTGGCATAGTGCGCATCCTGCTTGGGTGCCTTGAAACCGAAATTCTTCCACTTATCCGCCACCACCCCGTAGATGGAACCCTGGTTCGAGTAATACTGCCGCTGAATGTCAAGGGGGGTCCACACATGCTCAAACGCGATATGCTTGCGCAAGTCCGTCAGACCCATGCGCTCAAGTTTAAGGATGACCCGATTCTTAAAAGCCATGTAGTCCGCCTCGGTCAGCGGTTGCTTCTCATTCAGACAGGGAATATGGGGGAGGATCTTCAGGCAGTCGCACCCCGGCGGCGACACCGTCGGATCGGTCTTGGAAGCGGCCACAAGATAAATAGTAGGATCGTCGGAGAGTATTCCCTTTTTGAAAACCGCATCAAAATGCCCCCGTTGATCCCCCGAATAAAAGAAGTTATGATGTGCCAGTTGCGGGTAGCGGATGTCCAGCCCCAGGTCGAGAATCAGCCCTGAACAGGCTGGTTGAAAACGGCGGAGCCGCCGCTGCGCCGCGGCATCCGGCGGCAACAGTTTCTGGTGGGCGGGAATAACCTCCATATTGGAAACGATAATCTCCGCATCGTGTTGCAAGCCCTCTGCGGTGGTGATGCCTATAACCCGACTCCCTTGCGTCCGGATCGTGGCAACCTCCGAGTTCAGATGCACCAGAATCCCGAGTTCATCCATCAGTCTGCGTAAACCCAATGCGATATTGTACAGCCCCCCGTCCACATACCAGAGATCGTACCGGAATTGGATCGTAGGCAGGCAGTTCATGAACGCAGGTGCATCATAGGCGGAGGACCCCACGTACTTGATAAAATAATCAAGCACATCGCGCACATGGGGTTCGTCGATAAACCGGGCCACCCCTCTGTGCATCGTCCGGCAAAGATCAAACTTGAGAAAATCCAGCAGTCCGTAGAAGCGCTGAAAATCGCGCACGGTGTCCAGCCCATGCTCAAAGTAGCCTGCATTAACAAGGTCATAAAGCTGGCCTGCATAGTCCAGGAATTCTTTGAACCGCTGCGGATCCTGCCCGACCTTGCGCAATTCGTCGTTCATAAGGTCGGCTTCGGGAACCAGATCGAGTACCGTCCCATCTTCAAAAAAGTTCCGCCAATGCGGCCGCAGGGGCCGGATCGGGATATAGTCGGTCAACTGTCGGCCTGACCGCTGGAAAAGCCGCTCGAAGATGTGGGGAAGCGTGAGAATCGAAGGACCCAGATCGAACGTGTAGCCCTGAGCGGTGAGGACGTTCAGTTTGCCGCCGATCTTGCCATTCTTTTCAAATACCTCCACGGCATAGCCTTCCTGGGCCAGCGAAATCGCCGCCGATAGTCCTCCCAGGCCAGCCCCTATGACGATCACTTTTTTTCGCTTTGTTGTGTGCACAGCCCCACCTCTTTCCCTCGCCATCATTCTTAAGCTTTGCTTACTCTGTCCGCTCGGACAAATACTGAAAAGCAAGTTTATCCCTCGGGTTCGACTCCAGTGCTTTTCGATAGTAGGCAACCGCTTTGTCATGCTCGCCAGCGTCCTGGAACAGCCTGCCGGTAAAGGTCAGGCAGGAACTCCGTCCCCAGCGGGGCTGGAGCGGTTCCCGGACTGCGTCCTCCTCCTTTTCGAACAAGGCTTCCGCTTTCAAGAAATACACCAATGCCAGTTTTCTGTCCCCGAGAAACCCCGGCGCGTGATAATAACCTGCCCCGATCAAGTAGTGAACCCGGGGATTATCAGGGCCATTCATTAACGCAAGGCGTTGATGCCGCAACATTTGAGGGCCCCGCCAGAGCGCCGTAGCCGGGTGATCGGCAATTTGTACACCGAGAAGGACGCTCAATAGGGCATGGCACTCCGGGTCATCCGGCTTAAGTCTTAGTCCCTCCTCGAACGCGTTGGTGGCCCGCTCGAGCCTTTGGAGCCGCTGAGTTGTCCTCGTGCGGACTTCACCGCTCTCGGGCTTGCCGCACCGCAGAACGGCGTGGAAATCGGCGACTCCCTGCCAATAGAAAGCCGGGAATGAGGTTGAATTCGACTGGGCCACCGCTGCAAACAGTTCGGACGCCGCTACAAAGCCTTCGTAACTCCAGTCATCAAAGGCGGTACAAAAGGTGCCGACCCCCATCATCAACTGGTTGGTGGGTGTGGCGGACATCTGGGCAGGCCCGGTCATGGCGAATAACCCGCAACACATGACCAGTGAGACGCCATACTTCATGTATTCCCTTATACAATAACCTTGACGGGATGCGACATTATTTCGTTCCCTGTCCCATGACTGCAGATTCATGGTTGACGCAGGCGCGAGCATTCCGGGACAATGGGACCGCCCGCTCCCTCTCATTTCGGCGGGCGCAACTCAACATTCTTGCCGATGTGATTGTATCCTCCGAAGGAGATATTCTTGACGCCCTGCACCTGGATCTAGGCAAGCCGGTTATCGAGGCCTATGCCTCGGAAATCGGTTTTGTTCTCGCCGATATCCGTTACGCCTTGAAACACCTCGACGATTGGACCCGACCGCAACGACGCCACACTCCGCTTTGGCTTGCGCCAGCCTCAAGCCGCATTCACCCAGAACCCTACGGCGTGGCCCTCATCATCGGACCTTGGAACTACCCCTTCGCCCTGACCATCTCCCCGCTGGTCTCCGCCCTGGCGGCCGGAAATGGAGTATGTGTCAAGCCGTCAGAATACGCACCACATGTCTCCAGCGTGATAACCCGTATCCTGCATGACCATTTCCAGTCGGACTATATCACCGCTGTGGAAGGCGATGCCTCCCGCGCCCGGGAATTGGCCTGCCAGCCGTTCGATAAAATCTTTTTCACAGGCAGCACGACAGTGGGACGTCTGGTGCTGGCAGCGGCAGCCCCCAACCTCACGCCCGTCACGCTGGAACTGGGAGGCAAATCGCCCTGCTTGATCTGTTCCGACGCCGACCTGCAGGTTGCCGCACGCCGTATTGTCCGGGGAAAATTCATCAACGCCGGTCAAACGTGTGTGGCTCCGGACCATGTCTGGGTTCAGGCGGAGGTAATGAAACCTTGGCTCGAACACCTCACCCGGACCCTGCGTGAGTTCTATGGCCCAGACCCGAAGCAAAGTCCTGATTATGGGCGCATCGTCAATCGTTCGCACATGAACCGCTTAACATCCTACCTTAGCCAGGGCCACCTCGAGTTCGGTGGACAATTTGACGAAAGCGACCGCTATCTCGCCCCAACCGTACTCACCGCTGTCTCCCTGAGCGCCCCTGTCATGCAGGAGGAGATTTTCGGTCCCATCCTGCCTGTCCTTCCGTTTGAAAAACTGGATAACGTCATAAGTCTCCTCCGCAGCCGCCCTCGGCCACTGGCGCTTTACGCCTTTACCGGCGAGCGGGCCACCCGGGAACGTCTGCTCGCCGAAACCACCTCTGGCGGCGTCGGCTTCAACGACACGGTCAGTCACATCCTGGGACGCAATATGCCCTTCGGCGGCATTGGGGAGAGTGGCATGGGCGCCTATCACGGCAAGGCTGGCTTCGACGCCTTCACCCATTATCGGAGCGTGTTGACACGCTCGTCATCCTTTGATCCGGGCCTCGCCTATCCCCCTTCCAGAATTTCTCTTGCCACCTTGAAACGGTTCCAACGTCTTTTTATGAGCAACTAAGGAGTCAACTCATGCCAACCCCAAAACATATCGTCATCGTAGGCGCAGGCCCCGGCGGGCTCACTACGGCCATGATCCTCGCCCACCGCGGGTTCAAAGTCACCCTTTTCGAGGCACAGCCCGTTGTGGGTGGCCGGAATGCGGCCATTAAGTCAGGCCCTTATGTTTTTGACATCGGCCCCACCTTCCTGATGTTAAAGGACGTGCTCGACGAGGTCTTCCTTGAGGCTGGCGCGACCACCGGCAGTTTGCTGGACATGCGCCGGCTGGACCCCATGTACCGGCTCCATTTTGCCGACAAATCCATCGACACCTCAATGGATCGCAAGCGGATGAAAGCCGAGATTGCCCGCGTCTTCCCTGGGCGCGAGAATCATTATGATGAGTTCATGAGCCGCGAAAAGGTGCGATTCAAGAAACTTTACCCCTGCCTGCAAAAATCCTACCATAACTTTTCCTCCCTGTTTTCAGGCAGCCTGATCAAGGCTCTGCCCCACCTGGCGCTGGGCCGCAGCTTATTCTCGGAAGTCATTAAAATCTTCGGGGATGAGGATCTGGCGCTTTCCTTCACATTTCAATCCAAGTATCTGGGCATGTCCCCGTGGGAATGTCCGGGAATGTTCGCGATGATTCCCTATATTGAGCACGCCTATGGCATCTACCACCCCATCGGTGGCCTGAGTCGCATCTCCGAGTGCATGGCCGCCGTGGCTCGCCGTAATGGAGCCGTTATTCATCTCTCAACGCCCGTCGAAGAAATCGTCGTGAACAACGGGGTAGCCGCAGGCGTGCGTCTGGCAAGCGGCGATGTTGTGGAGGCCGATGAGGTCGTCATTAACGCCGACTTCGGGTATGCGGCCTCCCGGCTTTTCGCGCCCGGCACCTTGCGAAAATACACTCCCCGTAAAATGCATAGCCTAAAGCTCTCCTGCTCCACGTTCATGATGTATCTCGGGCTGGACAGGAGCTACGACACACCTCATCACGAGATTGTATTCGCCCGCGATTACCGCACCAACATCGAACGCATCTTTAACGGGAAGGAACTGTCGGGCGATCTTTCGTTTTACGTGCGTAACGCCAGCGTAACCGATCCCACTATCGCGCCCGCAGGCCATTCCGCCCTGTACATCCTGGTTCCCGTGCCCAATTTACGCGGAACCATAAACTGGGAACAACGCCGCGCCGCTTATCGCGAAATGACTCTCGACGCCATCGAGACCCGCACGGGTATGAAACTCCGGAACCATATTGTCACCGAGCAACTCGTGACCCCGTCGGACTGGAATCAAAATTATCGTGTTTACGAGGGAGCCACATTCAATCTGGCTCACAACCTGAGCCAGATGGTCTACCTGCGACCACGCAATAAATTTGAAGACGTCGACCATTGTTATTTAGTCGGCGGCGGAACCCACCCGGGAAGCGGCCTGCCCACCATTTACGAATCAGGTCGGATCTCTGCCAACCTGATCTCGCGCCGCCACGGGATCCCTTATGTATCAGGCAATCTGGAAGTTTAAGGGCTGGCCTATTGGTTTGGCGAGTGCTCAATAAGGTATCCTGATTGAATCACATGATGAAAGAGAGCTGGAAAATTCATGCCTTGCAGTCAGTTTGCCTGTCACCCTGTTTCCTGTTTCAATCAGGAGAGTGACGACGTGCGATCCTATTTGCTCTCTCCGATGTCACGGAATAGTGTTTCGATGGTGCTGAGTTCAATGCCATACACGGCTACTTTTCGTTGATGGTCGGAGGTGACTAAAATCCCCGTAATGGACTTGTCCGCAGCGAGACGCACCTCAAAATGACAGTTATGGAGCACCTGGTGGCAGAAGAATAGAAGATCATGGCTGACGCTCTTTCCCGCTTGCAGATCATAGCGGGTATTGAGGGGAGCATCACTCAGAAGCGGCGTCGCTTGCCGGAGTCGGGGGTAGGCGGTCATGGGGATCGGACGGTGGAGGATGGATTCAGGCAGGAGATATGCGTTAATCAGGCGGCGTATGGCATAGCATCCCAGCAGGACACATTCCTCCAATTTAATGGATGAGGCCTCTGTTCCGCGATGGGGCCCGGT
>Ga0194056_10000457_pt1 | contig 22475 bp, 20 predicted proteins | sample SepL4413m_MetaG_FD_155458 | JGI IMG/M metagenome (GOLD analysis project Ga0194056, IMG submission 155458) | Anoxic zone freshwater microbial communities from boreal shield lake in IISD Experimental Lakes Area, Ontario, Canada - Sep2016-L442-13m | ecosystem: Environmental > Aquatic > Freshwater... | reverse complement strand
GCCAGCACCGAGACTTCCGTAACACGCAAACGCGCCAAACCTTCTTCAAGTTTTAAATAAGCAATTTTTACTTCTTGCTCAATGGCCAGCTTGGTTTTTCGTTCTGTTTCACGCGCTTCTGCGGCTTTTCGTTCTGCGGCACTCACCCGTTGTTGGGTGTTAAACCCTGAAAATAAATCCATTTCGACGGTAACGCCCGCTGTGACATTATCCCTGCTACTTGAAAATCCGGGGTTTTGGCTATTTTGTCCGTAACTTACATAAGCATCTGCTTTGGGTAAATAAGCGCCTTGCTCACTTTTTAACTTGCGCAGACTGATTTCTACCTGATTGGCGGCGGCCTTAACTTCCGGGCGCTGCGTCATGGCAAGCTCAAGCAAATCATTAAACGATGCCGTCAACTTGGGCTTGGTTAATATGGATGATGACGGCGCTACCGTAAATGCTTGAAAACTTGATAAACCCAGCAAATTAGCAATATTGGTTTTGGATAGTTCAATGCCGTTGGCGGCTCTGATTTGGGCATCCTGCGCTTCAGCCAACTTCACTTCCAGTGACAATACATCTGATTTAAGGACGGTTCCGGCGTCGTACTTTAGTTGGGTTTGATTGAGCTCGCTGGTAATGGCGGCAATGGAATCCTGGGCGACTTTTTGCGCTTCTATGGACGCTAAATAAGCATAATACGAAGCCGTTACCGCTTCAATCAAGGCATTATGGACTGATGAACGCTCAAACTCAGCCGCATCTATACCCAGCTCCGCCGCTTTACTGTTTTGATAATCCTGTCCTCCACGAAAGAGCGACAGTTTTCCTATAATTTCAGGCCGAAAATTTTGCCGATAACCGGGATTGTTAATGTTATTGATAAAATTGGGCTCAAAACTCTTTTGCGACACAATCATCGAAAAGACCTGAGCTGGATTGTTAGAGGTTTCATAGCCCACTCGGGCGGTTACTTGCGGGTAAAACGCCGATAGCGCGACACCTAATTGGGCTTGAGCCTGATTGATACGTTCTATGGCAATTTGCAGATCAGGATTATTGGCTATTGCATAATCAATCGCCTGATCCAGCGTATAAGATTGGCTGGTTAATTTTTCCGGCACCGCTTTATTGGCCATATTTTTAGCAACCGTTTCAGCGGCGACTGAAAAATTCGCTACCATCAGTACCGGTAATAAACCGAGCGCCAAGCTGTTTTTACTTATTTTAAACATAATTTTCACGTAAGTGTGTCAGGAATAGACAAAAGTCTTCCAACCATTTTATTCACCACGAAGGCACGAAGAACACGAAGTTTTGTAATTATTCAAGCCCCCTCGCTATGCTCTCCCCCTTTGAAAAAGGGGGAGAGCATAGCGAGGGGGCCGAGGGGGATTTATCTAATAAAATCTCCCCTAACCCCTCTTTTTCAAAGAGGGGGACTGAATACTTACGAAGATTTTGCTTTGGTTTTTCTTCGTGAACTTCGTGCCTTCGTGGTGAAAATTTACAGACGGGTTACGCTATCGCTAACCCAACTGTAATCAGAAGGCACAGCCTGGTTTAACACCCAACTTTTTAAGCACTATTGCCATGGGGCAAAACCCCGTAAATGCTGATTGCAACAAATTAGCGCCCACAAAGGCGGTAAACCATAACCAGTTTTCAGAATGAACATGCGCCAGTAACAAACTAATCAGGATAAAACTGCCGGCAACGGCAAATACTATTCTATCGATACTCATATTACTCACCTTTTATCCGAACCACACCCATTAGTTTAAGCATTAACTTTTCATAATAAGGCTCGCTGATGCCTTTTCTTATTTTGCGCATAAAGTATTTCTCGAACCCGATTTTAGCCAAATGCACCCATCTACCTTCCGCAGACCAAGTTGTGTTGCGCGGAGGAATTTGCGGCATAGCCAGAAAAGCGACTCCGGAATCACCAAAATCAGCCAGACATAAAGCATTCCATGTCGCTACGTGAGTTGGCTCTTTACCGGCCAGTTCATCGGCAATATTATGAGCGGTGGTCGTCACCATCGATTCAATCATATAACCGGTTTTTGGCACCCCGACCGGTACAGGCGTCTTTTCCAACGGGGGAATGGCAATACAAACACCGACCGAATAAATGTTTTTAAAGGTGGTATTACGCTGATGATCATCCACCAACACAAAACCGCGCGGATTAACCAGTCCATCAACATTACGCACTGCATCAACACCGGTAAATGCCGGTAACATCATGGAATGCTTAAAAGGCAGCTCATGTTTTTTCTTGTCATTACCGTCCTCGTCAACCTCGGTCACAAACATCATGCCGGGCTCAACCTTGTCTACCTTGGCATTGGTTATCCATTTGATAGACTTTTCACGCAAGGCGCTTTCCATCAGACCTTTGGTGTCGCCAACACCGCCCAAGCCTAAATGTCCGATGTAGGGTTCCGAGGTAACAAAAGTCATCGGTACTTTATCCCGCACTTTTTTATTACGTAATTCTGTTTCAAGAATCATCAGATATTCATACGCAGGGCCATAACAAGAGGCACCCTGAACCGCACCGATAACAATCGGCCCGGGATTTTCCATAAATTTATCCCAATCTTCGGCAGCTACAGCGGCATGATCGACATGGCAGACGGATGAAGTATATCCCTTCGGCCCTAAACCGGGAATTTCATCAAAGGCCAGACGCGGGCCTGTGGCAATAACCAGAAAGTCGTAAGCAACCTCGGAACCATCAACCAGCTCAACTTTACTGTTAACCGGATCCACTTTTGCTGCCGCTTTTTGAATGAATTCAATGCCTTTCTTTTTCATCACCGGCGCTAACTCAATCTTTAAGTCTTCAGGTGTTCGCCATCGGGGTGGAACCCAAGGATTTGACGGCACAAAATGAAAAGTCGGGCTATCGGAAATCACAATAACATCGTGCTTTTTCCCTACCGTCTCTTTCATTTCATAAGCCATGGGTACACCGCCAATGCCTGCACCTAAAATTACAATACGAGCCATGATACTCTCCTCATTATTATTAGTTTATTGTGGGTCTTGTGTCTTTTCAATTGACTTTTAGTCGCTTAAAAATCCCGTTAAAGTGAACCGGTGCAACCACTGAACAACGAAAAAGAAACAATCATTAGCCCATAATTGATCAGACAACAGCACCGAAAAACAAAAAATCATATTAGCGTTAGATAATATTGCTAGACAATAGCATAGTTTAATCTTAGGATACAAGACTAATTATTTAAGGGCAACCTCAAGCAAAAACGGTTTTCCAAGCAATAAGGAAACATCCCTTTGGGATGAAGCCAAAGATTGGGAAGGGGTCTGCATCCCCTCCCCAATCCGCGCCCGTTAAAGCAATAATCGCTTGCGCGTATTATTGCGGGGCGCTCCTTTCGGCCTAAAGGCCGAGGTCTTAAACCAGCAAGGAAGATTGATAATTTAACGCTAAAGACAAGGTATTTAGTTTGTATCCTGTCCCGTTTATTTGACTACTAACTACAACCTAAAGGTAAATCAATGATTTCAGAAACCGTGGTTAATTTATCCCGCTGGCAGTTTGCAGCAACCTCTTTATATCATTTTCTATTTGTTCCATTGACCTTAGGCCTATCGTTTTTACTGGCCATTATGGAATCGACCTACGTTATGACCGGCAAAGAAATTTACAAGGATATGACCCAGTTCTGGGGGAAGTTATTCGGAATCAATTTTGCGCTGGGTGTGACCACCGGCTTGACAATGGAATTTCAATTCGGCATGAACTGGTCTTATTTCTCGCATTATGTCGGTGATATTTTTGGCGCACCGCTTGCCATTGAAGGTCTGATGGCGTTTTTTCTGGAGTCTACCTTTGTCGGCCTGTTTTTCTTTGGCTGGGATAAACTGGGCAAAGGCCAGCATTTGGCAGTAACCTGGCTGGTGGCTTTAGGAACCAACCTGTCCGCGTTATGGATTCTGATCGCTAACGGTTGGATGCAAAATCCGGTCGGCGCCGAGTTTAATTACGAAACCATGCGTATGGAACTTTCCAGCTTTGGCTCGCTGTTATTTAACCCGTCCGCCCAGGTTAAATTTGTTCATACCGTTGCTGCCGGTTACACCACTGCGTCTGCTTTTGTGCTGGGAATCAGCGCTTATTACATGCTGAAAGGCCGTGACGCTGCTTTTGCACAACGCTCTTATACCATTGCCGCCGGATTTGGCCTGGCCGCCATCCTGTCCGTTATTGTCTTGGGTGATGAAAGCGGCTATACCGATGGCGAAGTACAAAAAGCCAAACTCGCGGCGATTGAAGCGGAATGGCACACAGAAGAACCACCGGCCGCCTTTACCGTCATTGGTATTCCTGACCAGGAAACCATGGAAACGCATTATGCCCTAAAAATACCGTGGGTGCTGGGCTTGATTGGTACGCGCTCTATCGATGAACCGATTACCGGATTAACAGAAATTCTGGAAAAAAATCGTTTGCGGGTACGTGAAGGCATAAAAGCTTACGCTGCATTACAAACATTAAGAACCGGTAACCGGAATGCCGATACTCTCGCAGAATTTGATCGCTATAAACATGACTTGGGTTATGGGCTGTTGCTTAAACGTTATACCGATAAAATTGTTGATGCCACTGATGACCAGATAGAGTTGGCCGCAAAATCATCACTACCCCGAGTCGTGCCGTTATTCTGGACTTTTAGGATCATGGTCATTTGCGGCTTTATTATGCTGGGGATATTTGTTATGGCCGTCATCGCCAGTTCCATTCGTAAATGCCGACAGACCTGGTTATTACGTGCCAGTCTTTTGATGATGCCTTTGCCGTGGATTGCCTGTGAAATGGGCTGGTTTGTCGCCGAGTTTGGCCGACAACCCTGGACTATTGCAGAAATTTTACCGACATTTTTAAGCGCATCGTCCTTAACCGAACTGGATTTATACCTCAGTTTGGCAGGCTATATCGGTTTATATACAGTATTTTTGGTTATCGAAGTATTCTTGATGCTTAAGTTTATTAAGTTAGGGCCCAGCAGCCTACATAAAGGTCGCTATCATTTTGAAATTTCTTCAGGAGTTACCCCATGATTTTTGACTATGAAACCATGCGCTTAATCTGGTGGGCTTTATTGGGCGCGTTATTGATTGGCTTTGCCATTACCGACGGCTTTGACTTGGGCGTCGCCATCTTGCTACCCTTTTTAGGCAAAAATGATAGCGAGCGCCGCGTCATTATTAATGCCATAGGCGCTACTTGGGAAGGCAATCAGGTTTGGTTTGTAACGGCTGGCGGCGCGTTGTTTGCGGCTTGGCCGATGGCTTATTCCGTGGCATTTTCAGGATTTTATTTTGCCTTGCTGTTAACCTTGTTTGCGTTATTTTTAAGGCCGATAGGCTTTGATTACCGCAGTAAATTACCCAGTCAAAAATGGCGCAGTAATTGGGACATTGCCTTATTTGTCGGTGGCCTTGTGCCTGCGTTGATTTTTGGCGTGGCCTTTGGCAATTTATTAAAAGGGGTGCCGTTTTATTTTGACAATGATATGCGTATTTTTTATACCGGTTCATTCTGGGCATTATTAAACCCTTTCTCACTAGCGGCAGGACTGGTGAGTTTATCCATGCTCATTATGCACGGCGCGGTATTTTTACAAATCAAGACTGTGGGCGACATTAATCGGCGTTGTAAAACCGTAGTGCTTGTTTTTGCAACACTCACATTGGCCATTTTTGCGCTGGCTGGTATATGGGTAGCCACTATTGATGGTTACCATATCAGCACCGAAATACTCCCTAACGCACCATCCAACCCGCTCGCTAAAATAGTTTATAAAGAGCCTGGCTTATGGCTGGCTAATTATGCGCGTTTTCCTGTGCTATGGAGCATACCCGGATTGGCCTTTATTGCTGGCGCGGTCACCATCCAGCTATCAAAAATCGAGCGTCCCGGACTGGCCTTTATCACCAGTTCATTAACCTTGGCTTCCGTTATTTTAACCGCCGGCGTATCCCTGTTTCCTTTTCTGATACCGTCAAGTTCGTCCATGAACAGTTCTTTAACCGTGTGGGACGCCAGTTCCAGTCTTGCCACGTTAAAAATCATGTTCTGGGTAACGTTGATTTTTTTACCCATCGTTGTTGCTTATACCACTTGGGCGTTTCGTGTGTTGCGCGGCAAAATCACGCTGGAACACATTCATCAGAACGATCACACGGCTTATTAGGAGACTGTTATGTGGTATTTTACCTGGATACTTGGCTTATTACTGGCCTGCTCATTAGGCATTATGAACGTACTTAGACTGGAAGCACAGGAAACATGGGACAAAGAACATATTGCTTTAGACCCGTTAACCCGGTTAATGACCAAAGACATGATGCTGGGTCGTTTAAAGGAAAAAATTGAAAATTCCAAACGTAACGGCTTTCCTTTTTCTATTATTTTTATCAGTTTAAAAGATTTTAATGCCCAAAATAATTTAGCGGTTTATAAAATGGATGCGATATTAAGTAACGTGGTCGATTGTTTTAAAGAAAACATTAGGGTCGACGTTGATATTGCGGCAAGAATGAATGAACAGGATTTTATTATTGCCATGCCCGGAGCTCCCTTAAAAAAAGCGGAAGAAATTGCGCTACGGGTTAAAAATGCAATCGCAGAACGTGTAAAAGCACAACAAGGCCTGGTTGTTGAAGTAACCACCGGCGTTGCGGAATACTCCGCTTTATCTGAACAATTAGCCACTACCGCGCTTGAAGTGGATAAATTGATCAGCATTGCCATAGCAAAAAGTGGCTGATAATTGCAGTGTCCATGTAGTCAACACGGCATGAATTAAGGCTCACCCCGCACTCTCGCGGGGTGAGAGCTTCCAAATAAGCGCCCGATTCCAGGCTAAACTAATTGTAATTATTCAGTCCCCCTCTTTAACAAAGAGAGGTTAGGGGAGATTTTATTAGATAAATCCCCCTCAACCCCCTTTTCAAAGGGGGAGAACATAGCGAGGGGGCTTGAATACTTACAACTAATTGAAGAATTATCGATGCAAAATAAAACCGTTCTTATTCATAAAATTGGCGACATCCTGGTAGACGGCTTTCACTATCTGGCCTTATTTGGCATAGGTGCCACCATCGTCTGGTCAGCTATTCATGATTATATAGAAATGATGAAGACAGGCCATGCCAATCTCGAGGAGATACTGTTATTGTTTATCTATCTTGAATTAGGCGCGATGGTGGGTACTTATTTTAAAACACGTCGACTACCGGTACAGTTTCTAATTTATATCGCCATTACTGCGTTATCACGCCATTTAGTGATTGATGTCCAAAAAGTAGCCGATAGCTTCCATCTTTATTTACTGCTAAGCATCACCGTTGCCATTGCCCTGCTCAGTGTTGCCATATTAATCTTGTCTTACACCGCTAAAAATTACGGCTGCCCGGAAGACAATGACATTGGAGATAAAAAATAACAGGCGTTAACCGCTACACCTAAAACACCTGCTGCTGTTATCGTCAACACACCCAAATCCGCGCACGTGAATACAAAAACCACTGCAATTCTTACGCAACACCTGCCTTTAACATCGATGTTTTCCCCACCATAATATCCACAGCTTTCAACAGACGCTTAAAAACAGACTGTTGGAGATAAGGAATATTATGTTTTTTACACAAGGCCATCACTTGCGGCTGCACTTTTTGATATTGACTTAAGGGCATATCCGGCCACAAATGATGCTCGACTTGATAATTCAACCAGCCATAAAAAAAGTCATTTAAATTAGAACCTGTTGGATAATTCACTGATCCTAAAATTTGCCGCAGATAAAATTCGCCTTTGCCTTTGGCTTTTTCATCAAACATCATCACATCATCTCCGGCATGATTGGGGATCATCACCAGAAAACTGTGCATATTGGTAAAAATTTCCGCCAAAATTGAATTAATTAATACGCTGATAACAGCAAAACTTCCTAAGGGGGAAAACAGCAAAGGCAACAACACAAAGCGATAAGCCGTGTAAGGCAAAATACTATGCAGCCATAATCCTCGCCCTTGTTCGGTAAATAAACTCCATGCCCCAAGGCGGGTCATCACAGGTTCAGGCTCGCCCTGCTGTCTGGCAGAATCTAAACATAATTCCTTATGGGTTCTGGGCGTGTAATAGACAATCTTCCATATCCCCGAAAAAAGCGCCACAATGACATAACGTTGCCACATCGGCAGGTTTGATTCTCTTAGCCACTGCATATTATGTTGCGCATTATTGGGGTCGTTTTTTTCACCCAAGCTGTAATGATGCAGTTTGTCATGCTCATGATGCCAGCCGGCCGGCGTCATCCAGTCAGGCCAATCCAAAAATCGTCGCCAGCCTTGCGCAAATTTCTTGCTGGTATAATTGGCGTCTACCCCTTTAATTTTGTTGTAAGCTCTATGACTAATGGGATGCCCTACTTGTGTCCAACGGGTGAAGCTGCCTTGACTGATTAACAGCGCAGAAACAGGATTAGGGAAAATCCAGGCAGTGCCGTAGCCGCTGAGGGAACAAATTTTCCCCCAGCGTTCCATTCTTGTTAAATGCTTAAAATCTTCAATGCTGATATTGGCTAAAGCTTGTTGGTGAATTTCGCTAATGTCTTTGGCTAATTGCCCGCGATCTACCGACTGATAACTGTCTAAACTCAAAACGTGTGGCCCCTTGTAAGTGCAATGGTGGGAAGTTGAAAAACTTCGCTGGTACGAGAAATCTAAAATAATTAAAAAAATCACACAGAATAAGGCTTTAATGGTTATTTTTCAAATGATATTATCGCCGAGCTTCGCAATACTACCGTTTAGCGGAGTCATAGACATCAACTTAAGACATTTCACCACGAAGACACGAAGAACACGAAGATTTTTCTTTGGTTTTTCTTCGTACACTTCGTGTCTTCGTGGTGAATTAAATCTTAAGTTGATGTGGATGCGCACCACTGATCCCGGTTATTGCGTTATTCTTGAGCGTCTCTTTGCAAGGACAAACTAATACAGCCCTGCGCTTGTTCACTATAAAAATCTGCGCTTATCCATAAATCACCGACAGCGGCCAGCTTGTCATTCAGATAAACCAAGGGGATTGCATCTCGTTCCCACGGTGGAATACCTGCCTCCTGAAACAGTTTTTTTAGGGAATGATGACCTTTACGCTTTGGCAAGCTCATTTTTTCACCGCCACTACGAGCCTTTACAGTAATTATTTCCTTTTGCCACTGCCCGCAACTTATCCCCGTCGATGACGGCACCCAAAACAGGCGTTGATGCGTTGATATTCTGAGTGAGGTTTGCCCGGCTGACCAGATACTTTCCCTGACTATTTCAGGTGTGGCGGCTTTAAGGCAATACAACTTATCCCGATAACGCCGCACACAATAACCCTGTCCTGATAATACCGGATCAGCATCTTCCCTTGCCGAAACAACCTCAGACTGTAAGCGTTCAATAAACGCTTGCGCAGGCATTTTTAAGTTGAGCGCCTGAAACCATTCCCTGATAATCAGTGCTTGTTGGATATTGTTAACTAATTTTAACTGACTGATGCAAAGCGTCTGGTCGGCACTCGTAAAAACTCCACGGAATAATGCTTCAGCATGTTCCGAGACCACCAGCTGTGCATCGGCACAATGCCGGGCTGAACGCGCTACCGTTTTATCACAGGCGGGCCAACGCTGCTTTAATAAGGGCAATACCGCATTGCGTAGAAAATTGCGATCGTAATCGTTACTGAGATTACTGGGATCTTCGACCCAGCTTAATGCGTGTATTTTCGCATAATCATTGATGGCAGGCTTTGAAACGTTTAGCAACGGTCGCAGCATAAGACCCAGGCCAAAAGCCATGCGCTCAGGCATTGCCGATAACCCGCGCAAACCACTGCCACGAAATAGTTGCAACAAAACCGTTTCCAATTGATCATCCCGGTGTTGGGCAACCAACAGCACATCATTAGCGCCAATTAATGATTTTAATGCTTGGTAACGGGCATTCCGGGCGGCTTCTTCAGGACTTTCTCCTTGGCTTGCATTGGCATTTACCCGCAGCAGTACAAAATTAACGCCCAGGCTTTCTGCCGTTATTTTGCAATGTCCGGCCCATGTCTCTGCTTCTGCCTGTAAACCATGATGCACATAAACCGCAGTAATCTTGTCTTTAAGGTCAGTTATTGACGCGCACAAATGCAATAACACATGAGAATCTACACCGCCGCTGTAGCCTATGTAAATATGTGTCGGGTTATTACCTTGATTTAACGCTGATGTTATAGAATGTGCTGAAAGCAACTCTCTCATGTGTGTTCTTGGTGAGGCGTTGTGCGATCAATACTCAGTCCTCCCCTTTTTTTAAAGAGGCGGGACTGAATATTGATGCGGTGTGAGTTAAACAGAATACTTAATAAACCATGGAAACAAACATTATTACCTTGGCTTTTTCTTCGTAGTTTCAGGCCTTAAGTTAAGGCCTCTGGTTAGCGTAAGCCGGGCATTATTTTTTAATTAAATTTTTAATAACAGGCCATCCCTGCTTTAACCATTGCTCTTTTACAAATGAGGCTGCGGGTTTAATCTGACTTTTAAGGGTTTTAAGACCCGCCCATATCCGATCGGCAATTGATGCTTCAGGGCTATCTCGCCATTCCAAATAACGTGAACCATACCCATTAATAAATACCGGTTTAAACAGCCACATTTCCAGAATAGAGGTGACCCACATAAACATAAATGAAATACCCATACCCATACCGGCAAAAATAACCAGCCAGGCAAACATCGGGTGAATTTTAGTCAGCCACCAGGACATAATATCTGCCACAAGAAACGCATAAGGCATACCGATTGCGATACATTTATATTGCGTGGTTGTCGTTTCTGCAAAACTAAAAATAAGACCGACAAACATGAAAATAAAGCTGATACCGAACAAATGGATATGCGAAATCCGCGTTAAGGACGCAAAGGTAGCCCCGGTATCTTGGGTAGTATAGGGTTTTAATTCTTCATAACTGGTAAAGCTGGGTACTCCAGACGCTTCTTTGTTATGGCACATCACACAGCGGGTTTCGATTATTTTTTCAATGCCGTTATCTTTATAATCATATTCATCCGCACCGTTTCTGACCCACTCCATAATCTTGAAGCGCTCCTGATCGGGTGCATTGGCTTTCATGGCACCGTTAAGCTGAGTTTCAAGCACCGTGCCTGAACGGTTGCCATAATAACTGTAAACAATGTCATCAACCGACAAACCAAATTTGCCGTCCGCCATGCCATGCGTAAACAATATCTGAATTAATGCAAACAGATAGCCTATGCCTACGGTACAAAGATAACCGGTAAACAATACTTTGATAGGTGTATCGTGATCTTTTAAAGGTGTGAATTTTGGAGTCATAATTTCGTATAATTTATGGGTACGCTGGACACATCATTAATCCATGGGTTTAAATGAAGTACCGGCAGAACCCATAATGATGAGTCCTAAAACTGGCACTGGATAATATTATAACCTGCCTTGACTTAAGTTCTTATTGTTACTATTGATAAGTTACACTTGGCGTTGGTTTCCGGTATTTCAATAAGATAGTCCTTTCTTTTAATGCAAAAGCAATTATCGCACCACTAATAAGACGGCTTGCTCAAGATAACAACTGAACCCTGTCGTTTCCTCGAAAGTTTGTACCCATTGACTGAATAAACCGCTTAAATCATAAGGCAAAAAAATACTTATCTTATTGAAATAGTTGATTTTTACCGTTAGTTATTTTAGCAAGCTAAAGCGGCAGCCAATTTATTCAAAATAGTTCGTATCAATTGATTATTAATTTCAAGCCCGTATTTAACGATTAAACAGGGTCTATTATGGTGCAATATTAGATCGATGCACAAAATTGATGATAACTATTCAGTCCCCCTCTTTGAAAAAGAGGGGTTAGGGGAGATTTTATTAGATAAATCCCCCTCAATCCCCCTTTTTCAAAGGGGAAGGTGAATGTTTACAGAACACGAAAATTTTTCTTTGGTTTTTCTTCGTGAACTTCGTGTCTTCGTGGTGAATTAATATCTTTAAGTTGATGCGTATAAATACGATAAACAAAAAAAAGCCGATGCAAAACATCGGCTTTTAATTTAATCGTCGGCTTGGATTACAAGCTGTTTACAGCATTCAATTCTTGAAAAGCTTGCTCTAAACGAGTAACCATACCTTCTTCACCGGCACGTTGCCAAACGCGTGGATCGTAGTATTTTTTGTTAGGCTTGTCGTCACCATCCGGGTTACCGATTTGACCTTGTAAATAAGCTTCATTTTTCTTGTAAAAATTCATGATACCTTCCCAAGTTGCCCATTGGGTATCGGTATCAATGTTCATTTTTACAACGCCGTAGCTAATTGATTCTTTGATTTCTGCAGCAGAAGAACCTGATCCGCCGTGGAAAACAAAGTTTAATGTATTTGCAGGTATACCGTATTTTTCAGACACATATTTTTGTGAATTGTCTAAAATGGCCGGTGTTAATTTAACGTTGCCTGGCTTATAAACGCCATGTACGTTACCAAATGAGGCTGCAATAGTGAAACGATGACTGATTTTGCTTAATTCTTCATAAGCATAAGCAACATCTTCCGGTTGTGTGTACAACAAGGAATGATCCAGGTTGCTGTTGTCAACGCCGTCTTCTTCACCGCCGGTAACACCCAGTTCGATTTCAAGAGTCATGCCCATTTTGGACATACGCGCTAAATACTGGCCGCAAATTTCAATATTCTCTTGCAGACTTTCTTCAGACAAATCCAACATGTGCGAGCTGAATAAAGGTTTGCCTGTTGCGGCAAAATGTTTCTCGCCAGCATCCAACAAGCCGTCAATCCAGGGCAATAATTTTTTTGCTGCGTGGTCGGTGTGTAAAATAACCGGTACGCCATAAGCTTCTGCCATCAGGTGTACATGTTGAGCGCCTGAAATAGCACCTAAAACAGCAGTTTCCTGCCCTTCCAATTTAAGGCCTTTACCGGCAACAAATTGAGCGCCACCGTTAGAGAATTGAATCACTACCGGTGATTTTACTTTAGCCGCCGCTTCTAATACCGCATTGATTGAATCGGTATTGATAACGTTAACAGCCGGCATTGCGAATTTGTTTTCTTTGCAAATTGCGAAGATTTTTTGAACATCTTCACCGGTTACAACGCCGGGTTTAACTACATCTAAAATTTTTTGTGACATTTGTAAATCCTGTTTCAGTCGATTACGTAGACGCTTGTAAAGTCGAAGCCATTCGGATGTCAGTCAAGAAAACAATCTTCTTCCGAATGGCCTGGAGCTTTTTTAACCTTCGAGACTAGCCAAACGCGCAGCAAGAAGTTCTTCAAGTGCTTCCAATGCTTTCGCGAAACCACTGATGCCTTCAGCCAGCTTATCGTTAGCCATACGGTTTTCAGCATGCATGGCTTCAAAAGTCGCTTTATCTATGGATAATTTTTCAATTGACAAATTAGCTGCGTTTTCCGGATCCAGTTTACGTGGCAATTCGCCTTCGGTGGCTTGTAATTCAGCCAATAAAGAAGGAGCGATAGTTAATAAATCACTACCTGCCAATTCAGTAATTTCGCCTACGTTACGGAAGCTGGCGCCCATAACTTCAGTTTTGTAACCAAATTTTTTGTAGTAGTTATAGATTTCTGTAACAGAAACTACGCCTGGATCTTCTGCCGGTTCGTAAGAATCACGGCCGGTATCTTTCTTGTACCAATCAAGAATACGTCCAACAAAAGGAGAAATCAGGGTAATGCCGTTTTCAGCACAAGCAATTGCTTGGTGAAGACCGAACAATAAAGTCAGGTTACAGTGAATGCCTTCTTTTTCAAGAACGGCAGCTGCTTGAATACCTTCCCAGGTTGCAGCAATTTTAATTAATACGCGTTCACGAGTCACAGCAGCCGCTTCGTATTGCGCAATCAACTCACGGCCTTTGGCTATAGTCGCTTCAGTATCAAAAGAAAGACGTGCATCAACTTCTGTTGAAACGCGACCTGGAATGATTTCAAGAATCTTAAGGCCAAAAGAAACAGCAAGACGATCAAAAGCAAGAGAAACCACTTCCGCAGCTGAAGCCGCTTGTCCCAAGCTGGCTCTGGCTGCTTTCAAAGTGTCATCAACAATACCCTGGTATTGTGGCATTTGTGCCGCAGCGGTAATTAAAGATGGATTAGTCGTTGCATCACGCGGCTTGAAAGTTTCAATAGCCTGGATGTCGCCGGTATCCGCAACAACAACAGTGACTTCTTTGAGTTGTTCTAGTAAATTTTTTCCCATGAGAGATGCCTTTATATATAATTAAAAAATTTGAATATTCGCGCGTCATCATTAAATAGTGCCGCGAATGCATGAATTTGGAAGCTGACAGAAACATGACCGACCCAAGCTAAACCTGTCCCGATAAAGGGAGAAACAGAATCATCAGTCCGTGCTATCAGGAACACGGTAACCGAGTTCTGTTTCTCAGAGATTTATCAACCTTGGTGACGCATGTACTTTTCAACACCCGTTTCAGTAACAACGGGTTTTTGTTTTTCAATCAAAGCTTGTCTTACCATGTATTTGGCAACCCGACTAATCTGTGGCAGACCGGCCTGATCCTGTAGATACTTGGCAACTCCGGTTGGACCTACCTGTTGCTTAACCTGCTTGGCAGATAAAGCCGCTAAAGCGGTTTGTTTTGCCAAATACTTGGCAACTCTGCTAGGTTGTGGCAAACTTTCCTGACGTTGCAAATACTTGGCAACTCCAGATACCTCTACTTCAGCATGCTTTACTTGCAACGCAGACAAAGCGGTTTGTTTTGCCAAATATTTGGCAACTTTGCTCGGTTGCGGCAAACCCGCCTGGTGTTTCAGGTATTTTGCCACACCACTCAGTCCTGGCGCTTCTTTTTTATTTTTTAGATATTTCGCAACGCCGGTTACTTCAAGCTCACCTGATGACTGCTTTTTCTGTTTTTCAGCTATAGACTGCCTTAGTAAATACTTGGACACACCACTGGTCGGAAACTGGTCACGGCTTTCCAAATATCTGGCAACGCCACTGACTAATTTGGCAGGTTCCAGGCTTTCTTGTTCTTGCGCTTTTCTGGCGGCAACATGATCCAGATACTTGGCAACCCCGGTAATTCCACTATCATCTCTTGAGTAAACAGGATAATCCGTCTTAACTTCCTCAACTTCCTCAATTTTGGGTCGTTTCATGAAAAAGAACAGTCCGGCAACCGCCGGAAAAAACAAACCATTCAAGTTATTCTGGCTCATTGATTACCCCCGGTCGCGCATGTACTTTTCAACTCCAGTTGCTGCTTTCGCTGACGTTGTTTTTTGTGACGCTGCCTGTTTTGCCATGTACTTGGCAACACCGGTTGCTGATGCGGATTTAACGCGCGTTTCCAGATACCTTGAAACGCCAGTGCCTGATACTCTATTCAAGTATTTAGCGACACCCGTAGTCAGTGCATAAGAGGCTTTAACAGGTTGTTGGGTTGACGTTTTTTTCTCTACGGTAGCCGCGCTGCGTATTTTGAAGAAATAAAACCCAGCCAAAGCAAGAGCAATCAAACCAATCAGATAGCTCGTAAAAGAGGACTCTTCAGCACTTTCAGTAGCTTCAGCAACTTCCGTAGCGCTTACACTTTCATTTGAAACTGAAGCTGAAGCTGAAACAGCTTCTTTTTTCGATGCAGCTGCCTTCACAGATTCAATGTGTTTGTAATTGGGATCATGATACAAAACTTCTGGTTTGAAGTCGGCAGCAGGATATTTTTCATCATGAACAATTGTAGCTGGTTCGCTGGAAGCTGTCGCAGGTTTGGCTGTCGTTGTTTTTGGGCTATTCTTGGCGATATAATCACTATCTTGGTATAGCACTTCCGGCTGGAAGTCTGCGGCAGGATATTGTTGATTTGCACCGGCAACGGTACTTGCCAACAGCAATACCGCAAATGCACCACTGGTCAAATTATTCTTTTTCACGTTGTTCACCTAAAAGTCGGAAGAAGTGGATTAAGACCCCGACCTGATAGACTGCTATGCGCATCTAAAGATTGAGGTCTCTCTCCAAATATAATGTGTGTAACTACTCTATATTTCGTTTTAAAATTAAAGTACTGCTTCTACGTTCTTAACTACGTTTTCAACGGTGAAGCCAAACTCTTTGAAAAGCTGACCCGCTGGAGCAGACTCGCCGAAACGGTCGAGACCTACAATTTTACCGTTGGTTCCTACGTACTTCCACCAGCCATCAGTCACACCGGCTTCTACAGCAACACGTTGCGTCACGGCAGCAGGCAATACCAATTCACGATAAGCGGCATCTTGAGCATCAAAGATGTTTGTAGACGGCATAGAAACAACACGAATTTTCTTGCCGGCGGCGTTTAATTGCTCAGCGGCTTTCAGTGCCAATTCAACTTCCGAACCGGTAGCAATAATAATCGCTTCCGGTTGACCATCACAGTCACTCAGGATATAGCCACCGCGTGAAATGTCTTCAATTTGTTGTTGAGTACGTGGCACGTGAGGCAGATTCTGACGAGAAAAAACCAAAATAGAAGGGCCATGTTGACGTTCAAACGCGGCTTTCCAGGATACTGTCGTTTCAACGGCATCGCAAGGACGCCAAACCTGAATGTTTGGAATCAAACGCAGTGTTGCGATTTGTTCAACCGGTTGATGAGTCGGACCATCTTCACCCAGACCGATAGAGTCATGAGTATAAACAAAGATGGAACGGATCTTCATCAAGGATGACATACGCAACGCATTACGTGCATATTCCGAGAACATCAGGAAAGTCGCGCCAAACGGAATTAATCCGCCATGCAGTGCGATACCATTCATGATTGCAGACATGCCAAATTCACGTACACCATAATTGATGTAATTAGCATCCGGTTTATCAGCACGCATGGGTCTGTAGCCAGTCCATTCGGTCATATTGGAACAGCCCAAGTCAGCAGATCCACCAAAAATTTCAGGTAAAATCTTTGCAAAACCTTCAATGGCAGCCAGTGAAGACAGACGTGTAGCAGTTGTCTTGGCTTCAGCATTAACCGAACTTACAAAAGCATCGGCATCAACTTTCCAGTTACTTGGCAAGTCACCCGCCATACGACGCTGATATTCAGCGGCTAATTCAGGATGGGCTGCTTGATAGGCGGCGAATTTTTCATGCCATTCGCTTTCAGCTTTTGTACCTTTTGCTTTAGCATCCCAACCCGCATAAACATCAGCAGGAATTACAAATGCTTCATGATCCCAGCCTAAAGCGGCTTTGGTCAGATTAATTTCGTCCTGACCTAATGCAGCCCCGTGACAGGCATGACTACCCGCTTTGTTCGGTGAACCAAAACCAATCGTTGTTTTGCAACAAATCATGGTCGGTTTATCGGTCATGGCTTTAGCCATTTGGATTGCTTTGCTTAGTGCAGCATGATCGTGACCATCGACATCAGCGATTACATGCCAGCCATAAGCTTCAAAACGCATCGGCGTATTGTCGGTAAACCAGCCATCAACATGTCCGTCAATGGAAATGCCGTTGTCGTCCCAGAAAGCGATTAAATTACCTAAGCCCAAGGTTCCTGCCAATGAACAGGCTTCGTGGGAAATGCCTTCCATCAAACAACCATCACCTAAAAAGGTGTAGGTGTGATGGTCAACAATTTTATGTCCATCTCTGTTGAATTGAGCAGCCAATGCCTTTTCAGCAATTGCCATACCCACTGCATTGGTAATACCTTGACCTAAAGGACCGGTCGTTGTTTCTACGCCAGGTGCATAACCATATTCTGGATGACCGGGTGTTTTAGAATGAAGCTGACGAAAGTTCTTCAGTTCTTCGATAGGTAAGTCGTAGCCGGTCAAGTGCAACAATGAATAAATCAACATTGAACCGTGACCGTTTGAAAGCACGAAACGATCCCGATTTGACCATTGTGGATTGGTCGGATTGTGGCGCATAAAATCGTTCCACAAAACCTCGGCGATATCCGCCATCCCCATTGGGGCTCCTGGGTGTCCAGAGTTTGCTTTTTGAACGGCATCCATGCTCAAAGCGCGTATGGCGTTCGCTAATTCTCGGCGCGAAGTCATATTATTCTCCTTTATTATTTTTATAGTTACGTGTAGTGACTTTTATCAGTGGTGCGATTTCGTCACGAAATGTTCTTTTGATGCAAACCAAATAACAATGATAGAACGAGTGGATAACCACTCGTTCTTCTGTCATTATTCCAAGTTAGCGTGCCTTTCTCTCATTATTTCTTCAGGAATTCCTTTTTCATGAATAATATGAGAAATAGTTGCTTCCAAAAATAACAAGGTAGATAGCTCAAACACTGTTCCCATTGGCATGCCCAGAACCTTGCCATACAGTTCATTCTTGCCAATTTGAAATACGCCATCTGCCAAATCGCCAATGGTTGAATCGCTTTTCGCAGAAATCAGTACTATTTTAGCGCCTATTTTTTTTGCATTTTTGGTGAATGCTATTAATTGTTCAGTCTCTCCAGATCCGGAAATAATGATCAACAGGTCACCGCTTTTAATACTTGGCGTCACAATTTCGCCTACGACACTGACATCGTAGCCACCATGTACCAATCTCATCGCAAAAAAATTGCCAACAAGTTTGGATCGTCCAGCGCCTGCGATAAAAATGCGCTTTGCGTCGTCAAGTAACTGGGTCAACTTTGCATCATACGAATCATCTGTAGCTTCAAGAACACCTGAAATCTTTTCTATGATAAGTTGCTGATGCATAATTAAACCGCGTCAACCAATTCGCGAATTTCACGAGCTGCATCGGCAGGTGATGCAGCGCCATAAATGGCCGCGCCAACTACTACAATGCTTGCACCGGCTCTAACAACGTCTTGTACTGTTGAAGCTTTGATACCGCCCGCTACTGAAATTCTTACAGGTAAGCCCAGTGCCGCGATGTCATTCAAATCAGCAAAAGGTGTATGACCTGCTGCTTGAGCATCAAGACCTGTGTGAATACCCATGATTTGGGCGCCAGCTTCACAAGTGGCTTTTGCACAGGCGACTTTGTCTTCAACATTAATCAAGTCGATTTGTGCTTCTGCACCATGCGCATTAGCTGCTTTGATAACGCCCTGGCAAGTTGCCAAACCAGATACACCAAGAACAGTAACAATATCAGCGCCAGCTGCGTAGAAAGGAGTTGCTTCGTACTCGCCAGCATCCATTGTTTTAAGATCAACCAACAGTAATTTGTCTGGAAATCTTTCTCTTAATTCTCTAACCAGATTGATGCCATTGTGTTTGATACAAGGAGTTCCAATTTCAAAAATGTCAACATAAGGGGCTACCAAGGTAGCAAGTCCTACTGTTGCGTCAAAATCCAGTGAATCTAATGCCATTTGAATTAATGCTTTTGCCATGATAAGTGCTCCGAAGGGTTATATTAATAATTATTTTTGGTTACATACTTGTTTTGCGGACATAACTGTAAATTAGAAAGGGTGCTGATGTCAATGGCAAATCATCAATGATCACTATCTTGCGCACCCCCAAGGGTATAAAGTAGACTAAATTAACCCTAAATACAAAGCGTGATTAATGATCTCACTCTTCTATCCGTGTTTTAAACGACTACTTTCCCGCATTAATTTACCGATAGATGCCTGATGACTGCTTTAGTTTATCAAGAAAATTCCGGGTATTCATTGCCGGTTTCAACAGCCTGCCCAACCACACTGCAAGCCCTTATAACTTAAACAAATCATAAAAATTTTGAGTCGAAAGGTCGGCTATTTTATTGACTGATACGCCTCGTAATTCGGCAATCTGCTCTGCGACATAGCGCACATAAGTTGGATAGTTGGGTCTGCCACGAAAAGGTATCGGCGCTAAATAGGGCGAATCCGTTTCTATAAGAAAGCGGTTGGCCGGTATTTTTTTAGCGACCTCTTTTATTACGGTGGCGTTATTGAAGGTGACAATACCGGAAAAAGATATATAAAAATTTAAATCCATTGCTTGTTGGGCAAATTCCCAATCTTCGGTAAAGCAGTGAATAATTCCCCCGACTTCGCCGGCACCCTCTTCTTTAAGAATGTGCAAGGTGTCTTTTTTCGCTTCACGGGTATGAATGATTAACGGTTTTTTTAGTGCTTTTGCAGCATTAATATGATTTCTTAAGCGCTGATGCTGCCAACTTAAATCACCTTCGCTACGAAAATAATCCAGTCCCGTTTCGCCTATGCCAATCACATTATCGGGCTGCCCTAAAGCAATAAGCTCATCGACACTCGGATCTTTGCAATCCTGGACATTGGGGTGCACGCCAACAGTCACCGATATTTGTTGAAATCCGGCCACCAGTTCAAGCATGGCAGGATAGGATTCCAAGTCAATGGCTATGCACAACAAGTGTTCAATTTGTTGTGCCGTTGCTGCCTGCATAAAACAGGAAAAATCATTTTCGTAGGGCGCAAGATCAATACGATCCAGATGGCAATGTGAGTCAATTAACATGAATTAGAAAGTTACATGGTGTGGGTGGATCGGTCAGACGTTAAGGTGCCTGCCAAATAGGTTTCTATTTTTTTTCGCGCGATGCCGCCGTCCTGATCGCTAAACTGTACGCCAATGCCACTGGACCGATAACTTCCTGCTTGCGGCGGTGTTTTCCAGATGACTTTCCCGACAATGGGTAGCCGTTCAGTTTCTTCCATTAAATTTAACAGCAAAAAGACTTCCTGCCCCATTTCATAGTCCCGATTGGTAGGAATAAACAAGCCACCGTTAATGACAAAAGGCATGTAGGAGGCATATAACGCACCCTTGTCCTTAATTGAAACGGTCAATATACCTTGCCTGGGTGCCGGTTCTGCCATGGTTATTTGCCCGGATTAAGTTCAAACCATTTTATTAAAATCTCTTCGAACAGAGTCTGTTTATTTATTTGGGTATTCAGTCGCTGCCGATTCACCAGCATTAAATCATACAATTTGTAGAGCTCTTTTAATTCCAATTGCGAAGACAACGCTTGCAATGATTCTATCAAATCCGGATTATATAAGCCGTCAGATTTTATTGGATAACGGCATTTAATCATGTCCATGATCCAGGACGTTATCCAGAATAGTAAAGGTGATTCAGGTAATTTATACCAGTCTTCAGCAATAATGACAGGATGCCTGCGCTGTTTTGCTATATCCACCCATGCCTTGAAACAGTCATTACGAAGCGCCAAGGTGCCATCCCTTGCATAATCCAGCGCCAGTAACGGCGAGCCTTGCGCCAAACTATACAAGGTCATGGCGTTATCTTGTGATATTTCTGTATTCTGCTGTTTTAGCCACGTAACGACCGTTGCTTTATCCGGTCTGGCAACGGCAAGTTTCTGGCAGCGACTCATAATAGTCGCCGGCAAATACGTCGGCTTATCAGTCACCAAAAGGATAACGGTGCGCTCTGTTGGCTCTTCCAGGCATTTTAAAAAAGCATTGGCGGCGGACTTGTTCATGAGATCAGCCGGACTGACAATGACAACGCGCCAGGACTCAAACTGGGGTTTTAGGGTTAACCGGGTTACCAGACTCCGAATTTGTCCGATAGTAATGGTTTTTCCGGGTTCTTCAGGGCTTATCTCGATAAAATCAGGATGTGTTTGGGCATTAAGCAGCAAACAACGCTCACAATGACCGCACCGTAAACCGTTATCTTGCGGCTTGATACAAAGCAGGGAAAAAGCAAATTGTCGGGCTAACTGCTGCTTGCCCAAACCTTTGTTTCCGGTTATTAGCAGAGCTTGGGGGACGCGATTTTGCGCTCTATAGTCGCACAGGTGCGCCCAATTTGATTGCTGCCAAGGCAATACACTCATCTTAAAAAAGTACCAATAACGTCAATCAGCGCCTTTTGCACATCAGCCAACGACTGGTTAGCCTTAATCAACTTAATACGTTCAGGATGTAGTTCCGCTTGCAATAAATAAGCACGCCGGACCTGTTCAAAAAAACTGATTTTTTCTGATTCAAAACGATCAAATGCGCCTCTTTCCCTGGCACGCTCAATACCTATCTCAACAGGTGCATCCAGTAAAACGGTTAAATCGGGTCTTAGATTGCCTTGCACCAAATTTTCCAGCCACTCAATCGTGCTAACGCGCATATTTCTGCCGCCGCCTTGATAAGCGTAAGTGGCATCAGTAAAGCGGTCACAAAGCACCCACGCCCCTTTTGCTAAAGCGGGCTCAATCACATGCTTGATATGCTGGGCACGGGCTGCAAAAATCATCAATAATTCGGCATGTTCAGAAATGGCTTCACTGTCCTTGTCCAGCAACAAATGACGAATTTTTTCGGCCAGCACCGTCCCTCCCGGCTCTCGGGTAACCACAACAGAAATGGCATGCTGCTGTAAAT